>JAEIGA010000079.1_pt1 | contig 127610 bp, 117 predicted proteins | sample 9270691 | NCBI WGS metagenome assembly JAEIGA01 (sample SAMN17057246, study PRJNA624740) | gut metagenome | biome: biome; isolation source: fecal sample | host: Bos grunniens | place: China: Xizang | collected 2019 | reverse complement strand
TTAAGAATATCCAATGTTTCAAGGAAAGAAGTATCAGGAGTTGACTCCACTTCATAAGTCTTGAAACTTCCTTGCGCCTTAGGATTTGCTTGACGCCAAACTTTCAATATATATTTTGCCATTTTTAATCCTTTCCTTAATTATTATGCCTTATAGTTACGAGTTTGAACCTTGATTGCTTCATATTCAAGAGGTTCCTTGATTAGAGTAGGAGCTGCGTTGTCGTCGCCAGCATAATCCCAACATGCTACATAGAAGTAGTTTTCGTCGTCACGCTTAGCTTCGCCTTCTTCAGTTTGATATTCTTCACGGAAGTGACCACCACAGCTTTCGTTACGGTTAAGTGCATCGTAAGCCACAAGTTCACCCATTGTGATGAAGTCCTTCAAACGGAATGCCTTATCAAGTTCAATGTTCATACCTTCCAATTCACCTGGAACGAACAAGTTAGTTTCGAATTCCTTGCGTAGAGCCTTCATCTTAACAAGAGCTTCTTCAAGAGATGCCTTTGTACGAGCCATACCCACGTTATCCCACATAATGTTACCAAGTTCCTTGTGGATTGAGTCAACTGAGCGCTTACCCTTGATGTTCAATAGAGCCTTGTGAGCTTCAACACACTTCTTTTCAGCTTCTGCAAATTCAGGAGCATCAGTTGAGAAGCGAGGAACAGTAATTTGGTCGCTCAAGTAGTTTTGGATTGTGTAAGGAAGTACGAAGTAACCATCAGCAAGACCTTGCATAAGTGCAGATGCACCAAGACGGTTAGCACCGTGGTCAGAGAAGTTACATTCACCGATTGCGAACAAGCCCTTAACTGAAGTTTGCAATTCGTAGTCAACCCAGATACCACCCATTGTGTAGTGGATAGCAGGATAGATCATCATTGGTTCTTCGTAAGGAGATACGTCAGTGATTTCTTCGTACATATCGAATAGGTTACCATAGCGTTGAGCCACTACATCTTTACCAAGACGGTTGATAGCATCGCTAAAGTCAAGGAATACTGCTTGACCTGAGTCGTTCACACCGAAGCCCTTGTCGCATCTTTCCTTAGCAGCGCGTGAAGCAACGTCACGAGGTACCAAGTTACCGAATGCAGGATAACGGCGTTCCAAGTAGTAGTCGCGATCTTCTTCAGGAACTTGAGAACCCTTGATTTCGCCCTTTTGAAGTTTTTGAGCAGTTTCAAGGCTCTTTGGTACCCAAATACGACCGTCGTTACGCAATGATTCACTCATAAGAGTAAGCTTAGATTGGTTACCACCACCCTTCACTGGGATACAAGTTGGGTGAATTTGCACATATGCAGGGTTAGCAAACCATGCACCCTTGCGGTAACAAGCCACAGCAGCACTACAGTTACAAGCCATAGCGTTAGTTGACAAGAAGTATGCATTACCATAACCACCAGTAGCGATTACAACTGCGTGAGCAGCGAAGCGTTCGAACTTACCAGTTACAAGGTTCTTAGCGATGATACCACGAGCGCGACCATCGATAAGCACTACATCGTGCATTTCGTAACGGTTGTAGCTCTTCACCTTACCAAGTTGGATTTGGCGATTAAGTGATGAGTAAGCACCAAGTAGAAGTTGTTGACCAGTTTGACCCTTTGCATAGAAAGTACGGCTTACTTGCGCACCACCGAATGAACGGTTGTCAAGAAGACCACCATATTCGCGAGCGAAAGGAACACCTTGAGCCACACATTGGTCGATAATATCGTTTGACACTTCAGCAAGACGGTAAACATTAGCTTCGCGAGCACGATAGTCACCACCCTTAACTGTGTCATAGAATAGACGATAGATTGAGTCGCCGTCGTTCTTGTAGTTCTTAGCAGCATTGATACCACCTTGAGCTGCGATAGAGTGAGCACGGCGTGGAGAGTCTTGAATACAGAAATTCAATACATTGAAACCCATTTCAGCAAGTGTAGATGCTGCCGATGCACCAGCAAGACCAGTACCTACTACAATCACGTCAAGACGACGCTTGTTTGCTGGGTTCACAAGTTTTTGATGAGCCTTATAGTTAGTCCACTTCTCAGCTACTGGACCTTCAGGAATCTTTGAGTCTACAGGCTGATTAGCTTTTTTAATTTCTTCCATAATTGATTTTAAATGTTAGAGTTAAACAATTAGCACCAGCCTTGAGCCATTGCAGTAAACACGATAGCTTCTAGAGCGAACAAACCGCACACGATTGTTGCCCACCAGCAAGAGATTGTCTTCCAACGAGGAAGCCACACATTGTTGCTTGTACCCACTGATTGGAATGCACTCCAAATACCGTGTGTCAAGTGGAACCATAGTGCTGCGAAACCTGCCAAGTAGATAGGCAATGTCCACACACAGCTAAATGCTGCAAAGATTGCTTCCTTACCACCCAATACTTCTACTGAGTAGTCGCCAAGATAGCGTTCTTGAATTTCTGGCAACTGCATTTCTGCCCAGAATTGTACAAGGTGCATTAGCATGAACACCAACACTGCGAAACCTAGAACAAGCATGTTTTGTGATGCCCATTCTACTGATTTTGGACGACTGTTCACTGCATAGCGGTCGTTACCACGAGCCTTACGGTTCTGGATTGTCAACCACAAAGCGTAAACAATGTGAAGCACTACGCCAGCAGCAATTACTGCAGTACCAGCCAACGCATACCAATTCGCGCCCAAGAAATGACAAATAGCTTCATATGCGTCCATTGACACTAGAGCTACAGCATTCATAAGCACGTGGAATGTTAAGAATAGGATAAGGAAAAGTCCTGTTAGAGACATTACTACCTTTCTTCCTACAGATGATTTAGTTAACCACATAGTAGTTCTGAATTTAATTATTAATTTGATTAGTTATTTGATTTTATTTAAATTCTTTTACAAAAATAGTCCTTATTCTCGGTATATGCAACTATTAACAACATTTTTCTCTCGACCTCACCAAAATATACCCCCACAATCATCATCTATCTAAAAAAAGACGATGCGAAGCATTCACTCCGCATCGTCTTTTCTGCATTTATTGTCTATTTCTTTTACTCTTTCTTTCCTCCGAGGAAATCGAAAGTATCTACATAGATTTCGGTTACATAGCGCTTTATTTGGTTGCGGTCTTCCCACACACGCGTGCGCAATTTTCCTTCGATATAGAGTTGGCTACCCTTGCGAATATATTTTTCGGCTATCTGAGCATTACGACCCCACATCACGATGTTGTGCCACTCGGTTTTTTCGGGCACTTGCACTCCCGATGCATTAGTGTAAGCTCGTTCGGTAGTTGCCAATGGGAAAGCAGCTACAGCTTGGTCGGGAGCAGTGTATCGCACATCTGGATCTTTCCCAACATTTCCTATTAGAATAACTTTGTTTACTGACATATTTTTTTCCTTTTAATAATAAATGATTAACTGATTAATTTTTAACTGAATGCTTCAATCCTTCTATCACTGCATGAGTGAAACCATTGGCTTCCATTGCATTAAGCCCCTTGATGGTTACTCCACCAGGTGTAGTTACCTTATCGATTTCTACTTCGGGATGATTGCCTGTCGATTCGAGCAATGCCACTGCACCTTTGAGTGTTTGAAGCACTATGTTCTTGGCATCATTTGGGTACATACCCATTTCCACACCACCTTCCATAGCAGCACGCACATAGCGCATAGCATAAGCAATACCACACGACGCAAGCGCCATTCCTGCACCCATTAGGCGTTCTTCTATCACCATTGTAGCGCCAAGATTGTCAAAGATGCCCTTCACAGCATCGATTTGCTCTTGCGATGCATTACGCGCACATAGGAATGTCATGCTTTCGTGCACACTGGCTGCAGTGTTAGGCATAGCACACATCACCACAGGGGTAGCACTATAAGGCGACGCAAGTTCGGCAAGATGTTCTGTGTTGGCACCTGCCACCACTGTTACAATAATCTGGCGAGAATAGTCGATAATTGGCAACAATGGGGTGAGCACTGCATCGAGCAACCATGGTTTCACCACTACTATCACCACATCGGTACCATTCACTGCCGCCTCGTTGTTGAGCGACACATTCACCTCATCGTCGCACGCCTTGATAGCATCAAGTTCGCGTTGCACAGGGCAACACACGGTAATGTCGCACGAGCGCACACTATTGCTTGCAGCCAAACCACGAGCAATAGCGCCACCCATATTTCCTGCGCCTATTATTCCTACTTTCATTATAGTACTGCTTTAAATCTCTTAATAAATTCGTCGGCATCGGCCTTTGTAAGCACCAATGGAGGAAGAAGGCGAAGCACATTTGTGCCCGACGCTCCTGTGAACACTTTTTGTTCGAAAAGCAACTTGCGACGAAGCTCCTTCACTGGTTCTTCAAATTCAATACCTATCATCAATCCACGACCACGCACCTCCTTGATTTGAGGGAATGCGCGTAGCTGTTCCATAAGGTATTCGCCCACTTCGCGAGAATTTTCTACAAGGTTTTCTTGTTCGAAAATCTCAAGCACAGCTATACCGGCTGCACAAGCCAAGTGATTACCACCAAATGTAGTACCAAGCATACCATAAGATGCTTCAATCTTAGGCGAAATAAGCATTCCACTCAATGGGAAGCCGTTACCTATACCTTTTGCCATTGTGATGATGTCGGGACGGATTCCAGCATATTGGTGAGCAAAGAATTTACCCGAACGACCATATCCACTCTGAATTTCATCAAGAATGAGCAACGCACCAGCCTTTTCACATTCTACGCTTAGTGCTTGCAAGAATGAATCTTCAGGGATTTGTACGCCACCCACGCCTTGAATACCTTCGATAATCACTGCGCACACATCGTCCTTAGCAAGTTCGGCTTTAACAGCTTCAATATCGTTAAAAGGAACAAATGTGATGTTACCACTCTCGTTCACTGGTGCCACAATCTTCGGATTGTCGGTAGCTTCAACGGCAAGCGATGTGCGACCGTGGAACGCCTTCTTGAACGACAACACACGGCGTTTTCCGGTGTGGAACGATGCAAGCTTCAACGCATTTTCGTTGGCTTCAGCACCCGAATTCACAAGAAACAATTGGTAATCGTCATATCCTGATGCTTGACCGAGCTTGTCGGCAAGCGTTTGTTGTAGCGAGTTCACAACCGAGTTGGAATAGAACACAAGGTTTTCGGCTTGTTTGCGCAACGCCTCTACATAATGAGGGTGTGAGTGTCCCACCGAAATCACGGCGTGTCCTCCGTAAAGGTCGAGGTACTCAGTACCTTCGGCGTCGTAGGTGTGTACGCCTCTACCTTTCACAATCTCTATATCAAATAGTGGATATACATCAAAAAGTTTCATAGTCGTCTCAATTTAGTAATGTTTTAAAAATAAAGACGGAGCAAGCCCCGTCTTTCATATTTTCAAGAGGCAAAATCCTCCTTATTTTAGAATGCCGATGGCTTAAGTCGCAATCCAGTGCACTCATGCAAACCAAACATTAGGTTCATGTTATGCACAGCTTGACCCGACGCACCCTTCAACAAGTTGTCGATCACACTCACAACAAGCAGTTTTCCATCTTCCTTGATTAGGTGGATCAAACACTTGTTGGTGTTAACTACATCTTTCAAATCGGGCATCTTATCTACAACGAATGTAAAATTATGGTCGGAATAATAGTCCTCATATAACTTGCGAATTTCGCTCAATTCGATAGGACAATCAAGGTAAGCAGTTACAAAGATACCACGAGCAAAACAACCACGCACAGGAATAAAGTCGATGCTTGCCTTGAAACTATTTTGCAAGCCCGACAGCGTTTGGCGTATTTCAGCCAAGTGTTGATGCTTGAATGGCTTGTAGATGCTCACATTGTCGTTGCGCCATGAGAAATGTGATGTTGCGCTTGGCTTCACGCCTGCACCAGTGCTACCAGTGATAGCATTCACATGGATATCGCTATTGAGAAGCAAGTTCTTAGCCAATGGAACCAATGCCAACTGTATTGCAGTAGCAAAACAGCCTGGATTAGCAACATGCTTTGCACCTTCTTTCACAATGCGACGACGATTTACTTCGGGCAGCCCGTAGTAGAAATCGTGTTCGCCATCTGCAATGCGATAATCTTGCGAAAGGTCGATAATGCGCAAGTCGGCAGGTAGTTCGTTCGACTCCATGAACCTGCGGCTTTCGCCATGAGGAGTGCAGAAGAACACTACATCAATCTCGTCCCAAGGAGTTTCCGAAGTGAAACGCATATCAAGTTCGCCAAGCAATCCTTGATGAACATCGGTTATCAAATTACCTGCATTACTGCCACTATTCACCCACTTCAACTCCACATCGGGGTGGTTGACAAGCAATCTTATGAGTTCGCCTGCTGTATATCCAGCACCGCCTATAATTCCGGCTTTAATCATTATTCGTCTGTTTTACCGTTTCTTTTTTGAATGTTATGGAATATCTTCATTTGGTTGCCAAGAATGCGAGTAAATCCTTTCACATCGTCGGCAGTCCAACCCTTACTCAATTCGCCATATTCACCGAAGTCGCTCTTCATCAAGTCAAATGGACTTTCAACGCCCACAAGCACATAGTGATAAGGCTTCAAGTCAACAATTACACGACCTGTTACATTATCTTGTGATGATTCAAGGAATGCTTCCATATCGCGCATCACTGGTTCAAGATATTGTGCTTCGTGAAGGAACATACCGTACCAAGTACCTATTTGATCCTTCCAATATTGTTGCCACTTAGTCAAAGTGTGCTTTTCGAGCATCTTGTGAGCAGCAATGATAAGCATTGGAGCGCCAGCTTCGAAACCTACACGACCCTTGATACCGATAATAGTATCGCCAATGTGCATATCGCGACCAAGTGCGTAAGGTTCTACCACTTCTTCAAGATATTGGATAGCTGCCACCTTGTCGTCAAACTTCAAACCGTTGATAGCTGCAATTTCACCTTGTTCAAAGTCAAGAGTGATGCGACTTTCTTCAGTAGCAGTCATTTGTGTTGGGTAAGCTTCTTCAGGAAGAGTTTCGTTGCTCTTCAAAGTTTCCTTACCACCGATACTTGTTCCCCACAAGCCCTTGTTGATACTATATTCGAGCTTAGTGAAATCGGCTTCATATCCATGTTCCTTCAAATAGTTGATTTCATACTCACGAGTAAGGTTCTTGTCGCGAGTAGGAGTGATAATCTCAATTTCAGGTGCAAGGATTTGGAATGTAAGGTCAAAACGGATTTGGTCATTACCAGCACTTGTACTACCATGAGCCACATACTTAGCACCTACGCTCTTAGCATAGTTGATGATAGCAAGTGCTTGGAAGATGCGTTCCGAACTTACCGAAATTGGGTAAGTACCATTACGCAACACATTACCAAACACCATGTAGCGAATACTCTTTTCATAGTATTCTTGAGTTATGTCGAGAGTAGCGTGTTGCACTGCACCAAGTGCAAGAGCACGCTCTTCAATAGCTTTCAATTCTTGTGCATTAAAGCCACCTGTGTTAGCAATGGCTGTATACACTTCATATCCACAATCTTCAGTTAGGTATTTTACGCAATATGAGGTATCAAGACCACCACTAAATGCCAACACCACTTTTTTCTTTTCCATTTTTGTATTTATAAATAAAGTCTTCTAAAATTATTTTTCAGTCTCTTGATGTTCGGCTGGATCGTAAAGCAACCCTGTGCACAAACACATTCGTCGACCATTGCGTTGTAGAATATCAAAATTTACGCAACTTTCGCATCCACGCCAAAATGCTTCATCATCGGTAAGCATTGGGAATGTAGCTGGACGGAATCCAAGCTCGCTATTTATTTTCATTACCGCCTCCCCTGTGGTCAAGCTAAAAATCTTTGCTTCAGGAAACTTTTCACGCGATAAATCAAAAATTCGTCGCTTAATGCGCTTTGCCAATCCTAAATTGCGAAAATCAGGATTAACTATCAAACCCGAATTTGCTACGAATCTCTTATTACTCCAGCACTCAATGTAACTGAATCCAGCAAATTCGCCATGATAAAGCGCAAGCACGGCTTTACCCTCTATCATTTTTTGCTTGACATATTCAGGCGAACGCTTTGCGATACCTGTGCCACGCACTTTTGCTGCACGATTAATAGTGTCGAGCACTTCATCTACATATTTCACATGCTCTGCACTTGCAACAACGATTTCGATTTCTTCTGGATTAATCATTCTTTATTTTAAAACAATCTTTATATTTTGGTGTGCGACTGCAGTTATTCCACAGCACCTTCTTCGTCAACCATCAAAGGCAAGAACTTCGCGAAAAGATTCTTTGCTTCTTCACGAGTCAAGTCCTCACGCATCACAGCAAACACAGTATCAGCACCAGCAATTGTACCTAAAATTTCAGGTGTTTTACTCATATCAATATCGTATGCAAGACCACTTGCATAACCATTGCGTGTCTTAATCACCGCCATGTGTCCCGAAAATTGTAGCGACACAAAGCTATTAGCATGAACCGAATAAGATGAATAAGACATACCCTTCGACAACATTGAATCTTGCAAATCGTTTCCATCAGGAATGATATACATATAGCTGCCCATATCGGTAGCCACCTTTGTTGCTTTCAATGTTTTCAAGTCTCGTGACAATGTGGCTTGAGTTACCACATATCCATTGGTTGCCAACAAGTGTGCGAGTTCATCTTGGCTTCCCACACAGTTGTTCTTAATCAACTTTACGATTAGCTGTAGGCGAGTTTTTTTATTTCTCATGGAAGTTTTAACTTTAAAAGTAATTACATATTATTTCATGTTACAAATTTAGCAACTTTTTTCGTATTAGAAATACTTTCGCCACAAAAAACGCATTTTTATACGATTTTTCTTATTTTTTTCCCTCAATGTATGGTTTTTGCGTTTACTATTCTAAAAAAATGACAACTTTACACACTTATACAATACAAAAGAGGTGTACCACCGATTGCATCGAGTACACCTCTTTCTGTTATAATTGCATTATAATTATTCTTTACTTCTTCTTTTTGCTCGATTTTGCTTTTGAACGAGAAGTATTTTTAGATGCACTCTTCTTTGGGATAGTCAATTTTTGACCTGGCTTGATGCTGTTACCACTCAAGTTGTTTGCATTCTTGATAGCATTCACTGTTACGCCATAATGTTCAGCAATAAGGTAAAGCGATTCGCCAGAGCGCACTGTGTGAGTAACCGACGACGACACATTTTCAACCTTTTCCTTACCCTTAGGCACTTTCAAGCGTTGACCTGCCTTAAGATTGTTATTCTTCAAGCCATTTGCTTGCTTCAAGTCGGTAACTGTAACACCATATTTATTGGCAATAATCGATAGATTTTCGCCCTTCTTCACCTTGTGAGTACCTGTAAAGTTGTCGAATTCATCTTCATTGTCATCCTCAACCACTTCACGCTTAGGTTCTTGCTTCTTTGCAACCTTCTTTTCTTCCTTAGCTTCTGCCTTTGGCTTGTCTTCATCAGGAGTAATAGCGGCCTTCAAGATTGCATCTTCAGTAGCTGCCATTTCGGCCGAATCTTCTTCAACCTTGCGATACACCTTCACATTTTCGATTACCTTGATCTTTAGGCGTTGACCTGCCTTAAGCGCATTACTCTTCAAACCATTTGCACGCTTGATTGCCGATGATGATGTGCCATATCGTTTAGCAATCTTACCCAAAGTTTCACCCTTGCGCACCTTGTGAGTCTTTGTTACGGTACGCTTTTCGTAGGTATATTCACCATTTTCGTCCGATGCTATTTGTTCCATTTGAGGTTCAACCACCTTGCGAGGTTGATACTTCTTAGTATTATAGCCTGTGATACTATCTTCGCTCAATAGATAGCTATAGATTTGTTGCGAAGGTAGAGCAAGTGTATAAGGACGAGAATTTCCTGGAATCACATCTTTGCGATATTGTGGATTAAGCACGCGCAATGCTTCGATAGGCAAATTCAACACTTCGGCAATCTGCTTGAAGTGTACTCTACGATTCACTTGTACTGTATCCACCAAAATAGGCTTCTTAGCCAATACTGGGCTAATATTGTGGTGCTTGAAATAAGTCATTGCATAATTAGCCGCGATGAATGCTGGCACATAACCACGAGTTTCTCTTGGCAAAAATGCATAGATTTGCCAGAAGTCTTTGCCTGTTCCTCCTGCATTTCTAATAGCTTGATTCACCTTACCAGGACCACAGTTGTAGGCTGCAATAGCAAGCGACCAATCGCCATATATATTATACAGTTCTTTCAAATACTTAGCTGCCTTTACCGACGACTTATAAGGGTCGAGGCGTTCATCGACAAGTGAGTTCACTTCCAAACCAAGACCTTTACCTGTGCGAATCATAAATTGCCACAACCCTGCTGCACCTACTGGCGATTTTGCTGTTGGGTCGAGAGCCGACTCTACCACTGGAAGATATTTTAGTTCGAGAGGCAAACCTTCTTGTTCGAGTGCTTGTTCGAAAATAGGCATATAGTAAAGACTCATACCAAGCATTGCTTCCACAAGTGTACGCTTTTTCACTATATACATATCGATAAATCGACGCACTTCCGAGTTGTAAGGCATTTCGATTGTTGAAGGAATCTTACTCAAGCGCTCAATATACACTTCATCGCTCACATCGCCTGTCGATTTCTTTTCTACTTCTTCATCAAGTATAGCATAATTCTGCAAATACCAATTTTGAAGCAACGCTTCAGTATCGGTGTCAAAGCTTAGAGGTGCAACAGCCGATGTATCGGTCAACGCATCTCTAACGCTTAGGATATTTTGTTTTGGGGCAGCGTTCACAACACCTGCCGACATCATTCCCGAAAATAGTAATATTAAAAGTTTCTTTTTCATCAAGCTAAGTTTATATCTCTGTACTTATATTTTTCTAATAGTTAAAAGCTAAATGCACATTGCACTCCCATCGATGGCAATTTACCTTGCACCACATAGTTAGGTTCCATCACTGCAGGCTTCACCTTCATCGATAAGTCATCGCTAATATCGAATTGCATAAGCGACGCATCTACATATGCATCTATAGCACACAATGCATACATTGCCACAACGCCAATGACACACATTTCTTTGTTGCGACGATAGAAGTCTTTTTTCGATTTCAGCATTCGCTTGAGCCACTCCATATCGATGTTTTCCTCCTTATAGTTGGGTGGATACAAATCCATATAGCTCTTGGTAGCTGGGTCATTGTCCATTGCATCGCGATAGGCCTTAGTATAGTCCTGAAGCATTCGGTTATTCCACGATGTAGCATATCCGAAACCTACAAAACCACCCACCACTATCGGCAACTTCCAGTAACGACGGTTATACACCTGTCCGAGACCTGGGCATAGTAGCGACAACCACATAGCACGATTAGGATCAGGAATAAAATTACGCACATTACCATATTCGGCTTTCAAAAGCGAGTCTTTTGCCAACGAATCTTGTAAATGCTTCATTTCTTTCGCAAGTGCCACCGAAAGTGAGTCGGCTTCCACGAGCGAATCCACTTTTACTATGGGCTCAGCCACACGCAATGAGTCAATTTCTTGTGCATCTATCGAAAACGGCAATAGCAAGCCCAGCAACAACGCCACACTTGCTATAAAGCTTCTCAATATGTTATTTTTTTCGTTCACTAACGCACAAATCAAGGCGATTCGCAACCCTCATTTTTTACGATTTTTGCGAATCTTCATTTTTTAATTTGTCAAAGATAGTAATTAATCGCTCAAGTTCAGCCTCATTTTTGAAAGGAAATGTTATTTTTCCTTTACCATTTACATCGCATGAGAACTTAACCGCAGTTGAAAATGCCGATGACAAATGGCGTTCCAAAATCTTGTACTCACTGCTATTCAAGCGTTTAGCTGGTGTAGACGATGCGGTTTCAGTATCAATTCCACCTTCTTGATACTGTTTTGCAAGAGCTTCAACCTGACGCACCGATAAACTTTTTTTAATAGTTTCATTATAAAGTTTTAACTGTAGTGCAGGCTGATCTACCATCAAAATAGCTCTCGCGTGTCCCATATCCACCAAGCGGTCGCGCAATCCAAGTTGCACTTCGGCTGGCAAACGCAATAGACGCAAGAAATTGGCTATCGTAGCGCGTTTTTTACCTATGCGCTCGCTCAAACGCTCTTGAGTGAGCTTATATTGTTCGATAAGTTTCTTAAAAGTAAGTGCAATTTCGATAGCATTCAAATCTTCGCGTTGAATGTTTTCGATAAGTGCCATTTCGGTGAGTTCGGTATCGGTTGCTGTGCGAATGTAAGCAGGCACAGTGTCGAGTCCAGCAAGTTTTGCTGCACGATAGCGGCGTTCACCCGAAATAATCTGATAACTGTCGGCTGCCACTTTGCGCAATGTTAGTGGCTGAATGATACCAAGTTCTCTGATTGACATTGCCAACTCTTCAAGAGCTGTTTCGTCGAAGAAATTTCTTGGTTGGTCGGGATTTGGAGCTATTTGCTCTACAGGTATTTCGTTGATTGCCGATGAGCCACCGGTTTGCACATCGTCCATCGAAATAAGAGAGTCGAGCCCTCTACCCAAAGCATTTCTTTTTACTGCCATAGATTGTTTGTTCTAATTTTGTTGTGGTTTTTCAATTCTTTCTTTTACGATTCTTAGCTATTATTTCCTTAGCAAGTTGCAAGTGGCTTGTGGCACCTCTACTTGATGCATCATAAAGGATTACTGGCAAGCCGTGACTTGGAGCCTCACTCAAACGAATATTACGAGGAATAACTGTGTCGAACACCATATCACCAAAGTGTCCCTTTAGTTCTTCGTATATCTGATTAGCAAGACGCAAGCGTGCATCATACATTGTCAACAAGAATCCTTCAATTTGCAAGTCAGGGTTCAACTTCGACTTAATGATGCGTATTGTGTTAAGCAATTTGCTGATTCCTTCAAGAGCAAAATATTCGGCTTGCACTGGTATAATCACCGAGTCGGCCGCTGTGAGCGCATTCACTGTGATAAGACCAAGCGATGGACTACAGTCAATCAACACAAAGTCATACTTATCGATTACTTGAGTAAGAAGATTGCGCAACACTCGTTCGCGATTAGGCTTGTTGATAAGTTCAAGTTCGGCTCCCACAAGGTCGATGCGTGAACCCACAAGTTCCAACTTGTCAACACAAGTCTTCACTTGAGTGCCTTCCAATGGATAATCGTCTACCAAGCATTCATATATCGACGACGACATTTGCTTTGGATCAATACCCAATCCCGATGTAGCATTAGCCTGTGGATCGGCATCGATGATAAGCACTTTCTTACCTTGTACGGCAAGTGATGCTGCCAAGTTGATTGATGTAGTGGTCTTACCCACACCACCCTTTTGATTTGCTATTGCAATTATCTTTCCCATATTATTAGTCAAGCTTTCTTTTTTACAATGCAAAGGAATTATTTTTTACGCATATATGCCTAATTTTCAGACCTAAAAATGACAAAATTGTTGATAAGTGGGCTTTTTTGTTAATAACTCTGGAGTTTTCAACAGCCCATTGCGTTTTTCAACAACAAAAAAGCGCCGCCCAACAACCTTTCTTGTCGTGCGGCACAACTTTATATTTATACCTTTTTACTCCTTTGTTTCAGGGGTCAGATTGCTGTCTTTCTCGCCATTACGCATAGGTTTTCTAAAGGCGTGCTTCTTGTCGCGATGTGGGCGATGCATCTTGCCTATTGAGTCTTTTCCCATATGTGGTGCACCCTTTCGGTCATTCTTAAAACGGCGAATTCCCTTTTGCACCTTATTCTCAGCATCAAGGAACTTAACAAGTTGCTTTGGAGTAAGTATAGGTTGAAGTTTCTTGATAGCTTTCTTTTGCACTGCAATCACTTTTTCATGATATTCAAGTCGATTGACCACTCTATCATAAGCCTTTTGCGATGTAAGCGAATCGCCTTCGATTCTCTTAGGTTTGATGCTAAACACATCTTCTTGAAACGCTTTGTATATAGGCAAAAAGTCTACCATTTGTTCATCAGTAAGTCGCAATTCTTTTTGCATCATTTGAGCCTTGCCATTGAACACCTTTTCTTGCATTTCTTTGCTCATCTTCTTAGGCTGAGCCACTGCACTCATAGCCACTGTGACCACAAGAGCCAAAATCAATGTTATTCTTTTCATAATAAGTTCCATCTTAATAAGTTTCTTGATATTTATTCATAGTATTCCGGAATTTCATCTAATTCGTAGGCAGCAATATCCATCAGTTGGTCATCGCTCATCGATGCTATCACATCGGCAAGCGGAGCACTGCCTTTATAGCTGTCAAATTCGCTGTTACGGGTCAAGTTGAAACACATCACCAATGCCACGGCAATCACTGCTGCTGCACTCGACACGCGCAACCAGAATGCTTTCACATTCTCACCACCACGACCACCTTTTGCAGCCAGTGCTTTATCGGCACAGCGATCCAAAAGGCTCGACACATAGTCGCTATCTTCTTTGTAAGGCATTCGTTTGCCTGCAAATTGTTGTAAGTCTTTCATATGGCGTTATCGTTTATAAATTTCTTAATTTTTTCTACTGCAAAGTGATAATTAGCTTTTAGTGTATTCACATTTTTGCCTGTTATCTCAGCTATTTCCTCATAAGGCATCTCATCGTAGTAGCGCATATTAAATGCCAATCGTTGTTGAGTGGGAAGGGTGAGCAGAGCTTCTTGGAACACTGTCTCGGCAGCATCGCTATCCACATCATTCTCGGCATACATCGTATCGCGCAATCGTTCGCCCACTCCTTCGCTGTCAATCGACTGAAACAAGCCACATCGGCGACGCAACACCTGTAGTGCTTCATTAGTAGCTATCGTATATAGCCAAGTATATAGCGAACTATCACCCTTGAAGCTATCGAGCTTACTATACACCTTTATCGAGGTTTCTTGCATAGCATCTTCAGCGTCTTCTCTGCTCACCACTATACGGCGTATGTGCCAATATAGCTTGTCGCCATAGGCCTTGAGCAATAGCCTAAAGCCACGCTCACGCTCGGTATCGCTTCTTAGCAGTTCTATTATTTCGCTATCTGATGCCATTGTTACTTTTTAGCTTGTTTTAATTATCTCTTTCATCACTTTTGATGCCACTCTATTACTAAAGTTTAATCATAGGGATAAAAAAATGAGGAAATCGACTCCCGTCGCCTTCCTCACCATTACTTTATGAGATATTTATTTAATTTTCTTGTCTGTTGTTTTTGTGTGTTTATCAACTATCGATATTAGCATAAGTTGCATTTTGTTCGATAAATTCGCGACGAGGTGCCACATCTTCACCCATAAGCATTGAGAAGATACGATCACTTTCGGCAGCGTCCGAAATTTGTACTTGTTTCAAGATACGATTATCTGGGTCCATTGTAGTATCCCACAATTGTTCGGCGTTCATTTCACCAAGACCCTTATAGCGTTGCACCTTCACTTGGCGCTCTTCACCATTACCATAGCGCATGATGAATTGTTCGCGTTGTTGTTCGTCCCAGCAGTATTCTTCGTGGCTACCCTTCGAACACTTATACAATGGAGGAGTAGCAAGATATAGATAACCCTTTTCGATGATTGGGCGCATGCGACGGAAGAAGAATGTCATAAGCAATGTTGCAATGTGGGCACCATCCACATCGGCATCGGTCATGATGATAATCTTGTGATAACGAAGTTTTGCAAGATTGGCTGCCTTAGGGTCTTCTTCGGTACCGATAGTTACACCAAGAGCACGGAATAGATTCACGATTTCTTCGCTATCGAGCACCTTGTGTTCCATTGCCTTTTCTACATTAAGAATCTTACCACGAAGAGGAAGAATAGCTTGGAACATACGGTCGCGACCTTGCTTTGCTGTACCGCCCGCAGAGTCCCCTTCGACAAGGAACAATTCACATTCTTCGGCTACGCGCGATGAGCAATCGGCAAGCTTACCTGGCAAACCTCCACCTGCCAATGGCGACTTTCTCTGCACCTTCATACGCGCATTGTAAGCAGCATGACGAGCCTTTGCAGCAAGCACCACCTTTTCTACAATCGCTTTTGCTTGATTTGGGTGTTCTTCAAGATAGTTGCCAAGTGCTTCCGAAACGGCTGTTTGCACTGCACCTATCACTTCAGTGTTACCCAATTTTGTCTTTGTTTGACCTTCAAATTGTGGTTCAAGCACCTTCACCGACACCACTGCAGTAAGACCTTCGCGGAAGTCGTCGCTCGACACATCTACCTTTTCCTTTTCAAGAATCTTAGAATCTTCGGCATATTTCTTCAATGTGCTTGTAAGACCACGACGGAAACCAGTCAAGTGTGTACCACCTTCGATTGTGTTGATGTTATTCACATATGAATACACATTTTCATTGAAAGTAGTATTATAAGTCATTGCCACTTCCACAGGAATACCTTGCTTTTCGATACTGATGTGGATAATGTCGTTGATTAGATGTTCTTTGTTTGAGTCGATATATTGTACGAAGTCATCAAGACCAGTTTCTGAGAAGAAGATTTCCTTCAATGGATTACCTTCTTCGTCCTTCACACGCATATCAGTGAGCGACAATGTGATTCCTGCGTTCAAGAATGCCAAGTCGCGTAGGCGTGTTGCAAGTGTCTTGTAATCGTAAACTGTTTCTGAGAAAATTGTATTATCTGGGTGGAAATAGATGGTTGTACCGTGTTCTTCGGTATCACCCAACACCTTCATTTGACCTGTTGGCTGTCCGCAGCTAAATTCTTGCATATACACCTTGCCGTTGCGGCGCACTTCGGCACGCAAATAGGTCGACAACGCATTCACACACGACACACCTACACCGTGCAAACCACCCGACACTTTGTAAGAACCCTTATCGAACTTACCACCTGCGTGAAGCACTGTCAACACCACTTCAAGGGCTGGCTTGTTCAACTTTTCGTGCATATCCACTGGAATACCACGACCATTATCGGTTACTTGGATTGAATTGTCTTCGGTGATTACAACATCGATGTGGCTGGCATAACCTGCCAACGCTTCGTCGATTGAGTTATCCACCACTTCATACACCAAGTGATGCAAACCCTTACTACTTGTGTCACCAATATACATTGACGGACGCTTACGCACCGCTTCAAGACCTTCAAGAACTTGAATGTTATCGGCAGTATAATTTGCCTGTTCTTGAGTTCCTTGATTCAATTCTAATTCTTCAGCCATTATATTACTTTAATCGTTTTGAAATTGCTATTTACTTAATAGGTCTAACTGCCTATTTTCCAACATACAAAAATACAAAAAAATCCCCGCTTTACGAAATAAAAACAGGGATTTTTTATCATCAATTTTCTGCAGAGCAGGTCAAAATCGCACCACACCTCGCCTCACGCATTTTAAGGCCGTTTTCAGCCACTTTCGAGTCTCCATCGACACCTTGTCGGCAGAACGACGAGCGTGCGCCATTTGCGCGCTTTTCTTAGCCCTTAACAGCTATACATTCTATCTCTACAAGAGCATTCTTAGGCAATGTCTTCACTGCCACAGCCGAGCGCGCTGGTGCTACGCCTTCGAAAAAGCTTGCATACACCTCATTCATCGCTACAAAATCAGCCATATCAGCAAGGAAAACTGTTGTCTTCACCACATTAGCCATTGTCAATCCTGCTTCAGCAAGAATGTTCTTCATATTAGTCAATGATTGACGAGTAAGTTCCTTGATACCACCTTCGGCAAATTCGCCAGTTGCAGGATCCACTGGAAGTTGTCCCGATACAAACACCATACCGTTAGCTTCGATAGCCTGGCTGTAAGGTCCGATAGCAGCAGGCGCATTAGTTGTTGAAATTTGTTTCTTCATTTCCTTAATTCGATTTACATTTAATTTTGGAGTTACAAATTTAGCACTTTTTTCCTCACATCACAACACAACTTTTGTCGAGCGTGAGCCTTGCTTCTTAATATATACACCATTATCAGGATTTTCAACCTTCACTCCCTGCAAATTATAGTATTCAACAGGAATATTTTTTTCATCGGAACAAACATCTTCTATATCTGACGGATACCATTCAACAATACTACCAAATAAACACCAATCTAATGTAGGATCAGAATATATTTCTTTAGCTCCAACTGGGACATAAAGTGTCATCACTCTAGGGTCACTCCTATAAAACGCCCCATGATCAGATGCTGGTTGTGTCATATTCGGTGGCGTACTTGATTTCATATAAACATCATCCAAACTTCGGCAACCATAAAACGAATACTTTTGTATTGACAATACATTTTCCGGTATAATTACACTACGTCTTCCGTACAAAAATGCATACGGAGCCAGTCTATGTACTTTTGGCGATATAATAGCATCTTTATTTGCTAAAACCAAATCAACAATAGGTATACCATTCTCTATTGTCCTACACATTATACTATTATTATCCTCGGCAGATTCATAAATCGAGTTTCCTTCTTCTACTATAATTTTTTCCAAGCCCACACATCCTTCGAAGGCTCTTTGAGCTATTCTTGTTAAATTCTTTGGAAGAATCAACTCTTTCAATCCACCACAGGCTTGAAATGCATACGCCTCTATTTGAGTTTCCCCTCCAATTATATTATTCTCAAAACAAACTTTTTCTAATTCACCACAATACTCAAACGCTCCTTCATTTATCGTAACATTTGAGATAAAATTCAACTCTTTTAATTTTCCACAACTAGCAAAACCACACTCCCCTATCTCTCTTAAATTACTTGAAAACTTCACACAGCTCAAACTATCACAATTATAAAAAGTAGCATATCCAATACTTGTAACATTATTTGGAATCTCTATTGATTTAAGTGATTTACAACAATCAAATAAGTGGTCACTTAAGATTGTAAGATTTTCAGGCAGCACAATAGATTCCAAATTTAAACAGTTTTCAAATGCATTAGCACCAATGTTCATTATAGTATTAGGAATTACCATTTTTTTATAGCAGAATTCCCTTTAAAAGCCTTATACTCAATACTACGAATCGAATTTGGTATGATTGTATTTACACAACCCACAACCAATGCATTATCTGCAGTTCTTATAATTGCATTACTGTTTTCTCTTGAATCATAGACTGTATTACCCTTATCAACTTCTATTTTCTCCAACCTACTACAAGAGATAAAAGCACCCGGTTCAATACTTGTTACAGACTTAGGTATATATAATTCAGTTAAAAGTGCGTGAAAGAAAGCTCCACTTTCAATATACAATAATGTTTCTGGTAAAGATATCGAAGATACTCTACAATTGGCACTTTCCGCAATCCCTATGACCTTATATCCACTTGAAGTACGAGCTGGAATAACAACATCTCCCTCCAGATAATGATGTTCCCAACCGCCACCGCGAGTGCTTGTCATTCCAACAACTACCTCGACACAGCTGCCATCACCTACTTTATCATAATATATACCATTTTCCTCAAAATCGTGTGCATATGCGCTTATCAACGACAACAACATTATTGCAAATAGTGTGCACCTTTTTGTAAATTTTTGCTGAAAACCATCTTGAGCAAAGCTTTTCACAGGAAATAATCTTAAAGCAAACACCTTTAGCAATAAAGCTATATTGCTATTTAATCTATTAAACTTTTCCATAATTTTAAATTTTGTTTTATTTGTAAATTTTCTTCATGTTATCATTGAGATAAAGAAGGCAGTGACACTCCAACTTTATACCAACTCTGTCCACATCTCTAATTACACCATTTAATTCCATACCAAAGTAAGATTTCGAGTTATAATACATTGCAAATATTACGCAAATATAAAGGAAAAAAAGCAAATAAAACAACTCTACATTAAACTTTTAAACTTTATACATACAACAAAAAAGACGCCAAGTAAATTTTACTTAGCGTCTTGTGGTAGCCCCTAGGAGAATCGAACTCCTCTTTCAAGAATGAAAATCTTGCGTCCTAACCGATAGACGAAGGGGCCTCCTTCAAAATCGTCCTCTTGCGAGGTCAATCGTTTTTCTTTGCTTTAACCGCGAGGATTAAGCCAACTTGTTCACGTGAAGAGTAAGCTTTGACTTCAAGTTAGAAGCCTTATTCTTTGAGATCAAGCCCTTACCTGCGATCTTATCTAGTAACGAAATTACCTTAGGCAACTTCGCTGTTGCTTCAGCCTTATCAGTCAATGCACGGAAGCGACGTACTGTAGTACGAGCTGACTTCACATAGTAACGGTTGTGTAGTCTTTTTGCCACTGTTTGGCGGATTCTTTTGATTGATGATTTGTGATTTGCCATTTTAAAAATCTTAAACTTTTAGTGCATTTTTATTTTGTAGCCCCTAGGAGAATCGAACTCCTCTTTCAAGAATGAAAATCTTGCGTCCTAACCGATAGACGAAGGGGCCATATGCCTTGCTTATCGAAAGCGAGTGCAAATTTAGACACTTTTTCTGAATCCACCAAATTTTTTGGCAACATTTTTTCAAAAACCGTGATTTTTTACCTTTTCGGCTTGCACACATCGCATTTTTTCACGAATATTGCAGAAAATATCGATTTGCGACTGCAAAGATAATAAATAATTCTGAATGTACGAAAAACTTAGTGGAATAGTTCTTCATGTGTTGCGTTATAGCGACAAAAATTCGATTGTTCACATTCTCACCGACAAATGTGGACGCATGGCTTTTATGCTTCCACAAGGCAACACGAAGAATGCACGCATGCGTAACGCCATGTTTATGCCTTTGTCGATTATCGAGTTTGAGGCAAAGATTCTTCCTGGACGCGACTTGCACACTTTCCGCGACGCACGACCTATTACCACTCTTGCCAACATCTATGCCGACCCGTCGAAAAACGCCATAGCAATGTTTATGAGCGAACTTCTGTCGCGATCGATACAAGAAAGCGAGGAGAACACTGGTCTTTTCCGATTCATTGCCACTTCAATCGAGCTACTCGACTCACTCGAAGCAGGCGTTGCCAATTTCCACATTTGGTTTCTCTACAACCTTGGCGCGTTTCTCGGCATTCAACCCGATGTGGAGTCGTTCCGTGAGGGATATTGGTTCGACATGGCCAATGGTACATTCACTCGCGAGTGCCCATCGCATCAGCATCGCCTATCGCCTACCGATGCACCCATTATCGTACTATTATCAAGAATGACATCGCGCAATTTGCATCATTTCCGATTCTCACGCACTCAACGAGGCGAAATCCTCGACATCGCGCTCAACTACTACCGCCTTCACAACACCATGGTAGGCAACTTGCGATCGCCCGACATCCTCAAGCAACTTTTCGTCTAAAAAAACAATTGAGGACTAAAGACCTCCATCTTTAGCCCCCAAATCTATTTCTTGTATATTAGGCGTGTGTTTACCAGCTTCCGCCTGCCCCTCCACCACCGAAAGAGCCGCCACCGAAGCCTCCAAAGCCGCCACCACCGAATGAACCTCCACCAAACGAGCCTCCTCGTCCCGATGAGCGTCCACCAAGCAAGCTACCCAATAGAATAGCTGTAGCTACATCGCTTCCACTATTACCGCCACCAAATGTACCTGAGTTTCCGTTGCGGTCGTTATCTTTATCGTTGTGGTCTTTCATCAACAAAAGGAACATAAACACCACAAATATTGCCAAGAACAAAACCGCAAACGGAGGAACTCCTTCGGCCGCTTTTTCATATTCTTCAATCGAATATTCCTTAGCAAGCACTGGCATAATAACATTCAACGCGCGCACTACGCCCGCAAAATAATCATTATTCTTAAACTCGGGAATCATCTCATTGTTGATGATTCGGCTACACGATGCATCGGGCAACACACCTTCCACGCCATAACCAGTGGCTATAAACACCTCGCCTTTAGTGTCGGTCTTAGGTTTCACAAGTATCACAACACCATTGTTGTTCTTGCTTCCACCCACGCCCCACTTTTCGCCTATTTCGTAGGCAAATTGCGATGCCTCCATTCCACCAAGGTCAGCAACAGTAACGATAGTAACTTGATTAGATGTGCGTCGTGCGAAACTCACAAGCGAATCTTCAAGCAACTTCACTTGTCCTGCAGTGAACACTCCAGCCAAGTCGTTCACCAACCGAGGAGGGTTAGGTGCATCGGGTATTTGAGCTTGCGCCACCGTTGTTACACACAGCACGAGCATCACCACCCACGATTTTATCACTTTATTCAGCTTCATAAGATATTTCGTCGCTCAATTCATTCACATCATCTTTCTGATATGGGAAATGCTTCGACAAGTTCTCCCCTATCATCTTTATCACTTCACACAACCCTTCGGCTGGCTTTTTAGCACGCAAATATTCGGTAAGGATATCCTTTTCGCCCACCCAAAAGTTCACGCCCACCTTGTCGGTGATACCTTTATCGCCTATCACGGCCAACATGCGCGACTTATAGGCAATGTAGATAAGCACACCATTGCGAGCGTCGGTCTTATACATTTCGAGACGATCAAACACCTCTACGGCACGCGCATAAGGGTCGCCACACTTACATGTAGGCTCCACATGCACTCTTATCTCGCCCGAAGTGCATTTCTCGGCAACGCCAATGGCTTCCACCACTCGGCGTTGCGATTCCTTATCGAGAAACGATTCTAATGCCATAGTTCTTTCTTACTTTTTTATCTTAGAACTGCACCTCAGGAGCCTTTTCTGCACCGGCTTGAGCTTCGAAGTAACCCTTCTTTTCAAATCCGAACCAACCAGCATAGATTGTAGTTGGGAACTTACGAATTGAAGTGTTGTATTCCTTCACTGTTTCGTTAAACTTTTGGCGTTCCACAGTGATACGGTTTTCTGTACCTTCAAGTTGAGCTTGCAAGTCGCGGAAATTTTCGTTAGCCTTCAAATCAGGATAATTTTCTGTGATAGCAAGAAGTTTGCCAAGTGCTTGTTGCAATTCACCTTGAGCAGCTTGGAATTTCTTGATATTTTCTTCGCTCAAGTCATCAGCGCTCACTGTGATTTGAGTAGCTTTAGAGCGTGCTTCGATCACTCCTTCGAGAGTTTCTTTTTCGTGTGCAGCATAACCCTTCACTGTGTTCACAAGGTTAGGGATAAGGTCGGCACGGCGTTGATACACATTTTCTACTTGCGACCATGCGCTTTCCACTGACTCTTGTTTTTCTACCAATGAGTTATAATCACAACTTGTAAGCGATAGAGCCATCACGATGGCTACGATTGCAAAAAGATTCTTTTTCATAATTTTTATTCTATTTAAAAGTTAATATTTTTCGTTTATCCTCTGCGAAGATAGCTATTTTCATTTATTCAAACACCCATTACTGCAAATTTGCAGTCAAATAACCCAACACATTTGCCAAAATCGCAGAAAAATTGTACTTTTGCCTAAGGTTACAACCAATTGATCGTACTAACGATCGACTTCAGGCCTTTGTAGTTCAATGGATAGAATAAATCTCTCCTAAAGATTAGATTCGGGTTCGATTCCCGACGGAGGTACAAAAAACACATAAACTAACCGCATTATCAACTTTAAAACAGTAGAAACTATGAAGAAAATCATCCTATCAATAGTTCTCGCATTCGTTGCTTTCGCATCAAACGCTCAATTCCATGTCGGCGGTACTGTTGGACTATCAGTTCAAAGCATCATTGCCGAAGGCGACAACCAATCGGTTGCATCCATTGCTATCGCTCCTGAATTATCTTACAAGTTCAACCATAAATGGGCTGCCGGTCTTAACCTTGGACTAAGCGCATCTTCTACCACCAATATGACCACCCTCACTTGTGCACCTTATTTAAGATATACATTTGCCGAAGTGGGTCCAGTGAATTTCTTCGCCGAAGTCGCTGCTGGTTACGAAGGTGTTTCTTACGAAGGCTACAGCCTTGGTGGTGTTGGCGTTGCATTGCGTCCTGGTTTGACTGTCGACCTTAACGAAAAGATTCATCTTGTAGGTCGCACCACACTTCTCCGATGGTCTACCGTGGGCGACGAAATCATAGTTACTCAAATAGGACTTGCAATCAACCCTTCACTCGAATTTGGTGTGATGTTCCGACTATAACACATTACTCACATTATAAAAGCAAACAGCTATACATTCGCATGTATAGCTGTTATTTTTTTGCATTTAAATCTATTTCTTCAGAAATTAATCTGCACGCCCAACGATATCGCATCGCTGATAGTAAGCCCACCTTCGCGAATCTTATTCTCGCCTTTGCCAGCTTCGCTATATCGCAACACGGTCATGCGACCCAACAAATGCAATCTTGAGGTGATTCTAACCAACATGCCTGGTCTTACTGCCACACCCCAACCTTTATCAATACCATATTCCGTAGCTGCTGAGTCAAAAGTGAACGCACCTTCGCCGAAGAACTTCACTGGTCCTGCTTCAAAGAATGTATATCTCAAGTAAGGAGTAATACCCAACAGAGTGTTTGCATCGCCTCCGTCTAAGTTAAAACCTGCCCCCACCGATGCACCTATAGCAAAGTTATCGGTAATATTGTAACCTATTTCAGGTTCAACCGAAAGACCTGTTTTAAACGAATATTTTTCTGCTTTGGTACTGCTTTCAAGCGATAATCCTACCACGCCACCAAAATAGGCGCCGCGTGCTTGAGCCGAAATAGCTACTATGATTAATGTGGCTAATAGAACTAATTTTTTCATACAATAAAAATTTAGGGTTAATAACTTATCACACAAAAATACACATTTCCGACATACTTACAAAAAGAAATCGGAGAAAATCCTAACAGGACTTTCTCCGACAAATATTTGGATTAGATTTTTGATGCGATTACTTCTTTTCAGCCTTCATTGCCATTGTACAAGCCACTGGAGCAGCGATGAACAATGATGCAAGTGTACCGAAGATAACACCAAGAGTCATTGCAAATACGAAGCTACGGATTGTTTCGCCACCAAGAACGAAGATCACGATAAGAACAAGCAATGTACTCAATGAAGTCATGATAGTACGGCTCAATGTGCTGTTAAGCGCAAAGTTAAATGTAGTTGCATTATCTTGCTTTGGATACAATGTGCGGTATTCACGAACACGGTCAAATACTACCACTGTATCGTTCACTTGATAACCGATGATTGTCAAGATTGCAGCGATAAAGTTTTGGTCTACTTCCATTGAGAATGGGAACAAGCCATACAATGCATAGAAACCAATTACCAAGAATGCTGTGAATGCTACTGCGCAAAGTGCACCTACTGAGAATGCTACATTGCGGAAACGAAGCAAGATATAAAGTGCCATTGCGATCAATGAGAAGAATACTGCCCAACATGCTTCACGAGTCATGTCGCTTGCAATGCTTGGACCCACCTTTTCGCTTGATGTAACACCTTGAGTTTCGTCGGCTACGCTGAATGCTTCGAAGCTCATATTGTTAAGGTTACCCTTAAGACCTTCATATAGCTTAGCCATGATTTCATCATCTACGCCATCTTCGTTAGAATCGATCTTGTAGTTAGTTGAAACACGAACCTTTGTATCGTTGTCGATAGTGATTACGCTCAAGTTAGCTTCTGGGAACAATGGAGCAAGTTGTGCCTTCAATTCTTCAGTGCTTACTGGTTGTGCGAATTGTACTGTATAGTTGCGACCACCTGAGAAGTCGATACCTGGGCTCAAACGACGAACACCAAGAAGAACGCCTACTGCAAGAACGATAATTGCAACGATAGTCCACACCTTAGGACGAGCGCCGATGAAATCGAACTTAACATTTTCCATCAAGCCCTTAGAAACCTTAGTGCTGAATGACATTTGCTTGCTTGCAGCAAGTTTTTCCATTACCAAACGAGTAGCGAATACTGCAGTGAAGAATGAGCAAACGATACCGATGATCAATGTAGTAGCGAAGCCCTTGATAGGACCTGAACCGTTAAGCAATAGGATAAGTGCTGTGATGATAGTAGTCAAGTTAGAGTCGAAGATTGCTGAGAATGCATTGCTATAACCGTCAGCTACTGCAGCCTTAACACCCTTACCTGCGCGAAGTTCTTCCTTAGTGCGTTCGAAGATAAGCACATTAGCATCCACTGCCATACCCATTGCAAGCACGATACCAGCGATACCTGGCAATGTAAGTACTGCTTGGATTGAAGCCAAGATACCAAGAGTGAAGAACAAGTTCAAGATAAGACCAAGGTTAGCTACAAGACCTGGGTAGATACCATAGACAGCAATCATGAAGATCATCAATAGGATAAGAGCTACGATGAATGACATGAAACCAGCTTCGATAGCTTCGCGACCAAGTGATGGACCGATAACGCTCATACTTTCTACATTAACGCGAGCCACCATCTTACCACTCTTCAATACGTTAGCCAAGTCGTTAGCTTCTTCTACTGAGAAGTTACCAGTGATTTGTGAGCTACCACCTTCGATAACACTGTTTACATTAGGGAATGAATATACTTGGTCATCAAGTACGATTGCGATTGCCTTGTTCAAGTTTTGTTGAGTTACGCGAGCCCATTGACGAGCACCTTCGTCGTTCATCTTCATTGAAACTACTTGACCTTGCATGTTGTCAAATTCGCTTGATGCGTCAGTTACAACATCACCTGTCAACACTGGACCACCTTGTACAGTCTTCAATGCTACAAGTTCGAAGTATTGACCTCTTTCGTCGATTGACTTAACACTCCAACGAGGCTTGAAGTTAGTTGGAAGAAGACGAGCTGCTTCAGCTGAGTTCAAGATTGCGTTAACTGCAGCTGTATCGCTTACTGCTACAATACCGATTGATGCACCACCACGACCTTGGTTAAGCATTTGCAACAAACTCTTTGGAGCTTCCTTCTTAACGCTATCAGCTACTGTAGTGTCTACTGGAGCCACTGCCGCTGCGTTAAGTGACATCAATGCACCTTGTAGTTCAGCAATTGTATATGTTTCATAGAATTCCAAGTTTGCAGTTCCCTTAAGAAGCTTGATAACGCGTTCTGGTTCCTTTACACCTGGAAGTTCAAGAAGAATACGACCTGTATTTTCAAGTTTTTGGATATTTGGAGAAACTACACCGAAACGGTCGATACGAGTACGAAGCACATTGTAAGAGTTGTCAACCATTGCGCCAACTTCTTCAGCCAACACCTTTTGAACATCTGAATTGCTTGCACCTACTTGTAGCTTTTCAATACCACGGAAGATTTGATATAGGCTTCCTTCTGGAGCGATCTTTTGGTACTCACGGCAGAATACTTCTACGAAATCCTTTTCTGCGCTGTTCTTTTGTAGCTTTTCAGCTTCAGCCAACGCTTCGTTAAACTTAGGATCAGGATTTTGGTTTGAAAGAGCTCTCAAAATGTCGGGAACCGAGATTTGAAGAGTTACATTCATACCACCCTTTAGGTCAAGACCTAAACCTACTTCCATTTCTCTTGCTTGCTGGAATGTGTAATAACCTAGGTACACTTCTTCCTTTGCAAGCGAGTCAACATATTGCTTGTAGTAAGTCTTGTAAGCATCATTTGACACATCTTCTGTGTTTGCCTTAGCCTTTGCATAGTCGGCAGCAATGCCTTCATAGTGGCTTGTCACAAACGAGAATGACAAATAGAATGCACATACAAGAATTAGTGCAATAGTCAACACTTTAATAAATCCTTTACTTTGCATTTTTATTTTTTGTTAGTTATTTTGTTATAAAATTTTCGCAATATAGTTTACAACTTGCAAATATACATCAAATTATTTAAGTGAAAAAATTTAACTTAGCTTTTCGACACTTTTAACCCATATTTTTACCTTTCTCAACTCAAATAGCTTTTTTTTGAAGGATTTAAGCACACATTTACATAGCATCTCACTCTCATGAATAATTCTTTAGTTTTCCACACCTTTATCACCTTATTATTAAGCACAGCACAACTTTTAACCTTCATCTTTATTAAGTTGTAAGTCATTTTTCGTAACTTTGTCCAATTATTGCCTCTCGAACGGCAAAAATCTTTATAAAAACGCTATTTATGAAACTCGAAAACACTAAATATCTCATCGTGGCGGTCCTTCTTGCGGGATTGCTTTATTCGTGTGCAAGTATTGGTCATCCTACTGGTGGCGAAAAGGATGTAGACCCTCCTTTGTTCATCGCCAGCAACCCTGCGCCCAACTCTACCAACTACAACAAGCAAAAGATTGAACTACAATTCAACGAATATATCGTTCTCAAGAATCAAGCAACTAAGGTGGTTGTGTCGCCAGCGCAAAAGGACAACCCTATCATTCGCGCCAATGGCAAGAAAATAGACATCGAACTAAAGGACACGCTTCGTCTTAACACCACCTATGTTATTGACTTTAGCGATGCTATTCAGGACAACAACGAGAACAACCCTATCGAGAATTTCTCTTTTGCATTTGCTACAGGCGACACCATCGACACACTGCAAGTATCTGGTATTGTGCTCAATGCACGCGACCTTGAGCCTCAAAAGGAGATGTTCGTAGGGTTACATTCATGCCTCGACGACTCGGCTTTCCGCACTTTGCCCCTTGAACGCATTGCACGCACCAACGACTTGGGACAATTCACTATCCGCAACATCAAGCCTGGACGCTACCACATTTTTGCGCTTAAGGATGTGGACCGCGACTACAAGTTTGCGCGCACCGAAGACCTTGCTTTCTTGGACGAAATCATAGTGCCTACCACTACCGAAATCGAAACAATGGACACCACTTTCACTTCGCAAATGGTTACCGACACTATCGTCAAAGCTAAGCACACGGTTTTCCTTCCTAACGACATCTTGTTATCGTCATTCAATGAGGAATTCAAGTCGCTTTACTTGGTTAGCAACGAACGCACCGAGCGCCACCGTTTCACAATAACATTCTCTGCGCCAAGCGATTCGCTCCCTACGCTCGAAATCCTTAAGCCCGAAGGCTACGACAATAGCAAGAAATGGTACGCTCTCGATAATTCAATCCACAACGACACGCTCAACTATTGGATTACTGATTCGGCGCTTATCATGTCCGACTCTATACAGGTGAATATGCGATATCTACACACCGACTCGCTCGACAATATCACTTTCACCAACGATACTTTGTATGTCAATCTTAAAAATGCTAAGTACATCAAGAAAAGAGAAGAACAAGAACGCAAAAAACGCGAAGAGGAAGCCAAGAAACGACGCGAAAGTGGCGACACTGCCAACATTGACACTGTGCCTCCGGCTAAGCTCATCAATTTCAATCTAACTGTTATGGCATCGGTAGATGTGTATGCTCCACTTCGTTTCAAGAGCGAAACTCCTATCGACTCCATAGCGCCCGATTGCGCTCGCCTGAGCATGAAGGTCGACACCGTGTGGAACGACTTAGGTGTTGTAAAATTGGTAAAAGACTCTATCAAGGGTTTGCAATATAATATCGAATATGACTGGGAACCGGGAGCTGAATACTCTATCACTATCGACTCTCTTTCGATATTCGACATCTATGGCGCACACAATGCCTCACTGAAGAAAGAATTCAAGGTGAAATCGCTCGACGAGTATTCTAACCTTTTCATGAAAGTGAATGTTACCGATAGCGCATTTGTGGAGCTACTTAGCACCAACGACAACCCTGTTCTTGTCGCTCCAGTGAAGAATGGTAGTGTAGATTTCTTCAATGTGAGACCAGGCGAATACTACGCGCGCATTGTCCTCGACCGCAACAACAACGGCAAGTGGGACACTGGTAACTACGAGACTCATCTTCAACCTGAAGAAGTGTACTATTACCCTAAAAAGTTAGCTCTAAAGCAAAACTGGGATGTGGAACAATCTTGGAATATCTACGAATTGCCTATCGATGAGCAAAAACCTAACGATATCAAGAAGAATAAGCCTAAGGACTTCAAGCCTTCATCTTCAAATGACGAGGAGGAAGAAGAGCCTGAATTTGGCACAAACTTCGGCGGAAACAACTCATACACTGGCAATAAGTATCAAGACAGTCGCAACAACTTCAATCCTAACCGACAACTCCGTCAGAGATAACAACTTTTAGGTCTATAAAATGTTCTAAGGCATATCTGGCTAAGTCCCTAATATGCCACTCTAAAGTGTATTGTCATGAGTAATACCAATATCGATTACGGCAACGAACCTATCGGCAAGCTATTCAGCAAACTGCTTTTCCCTACAGTGGCAGGAATGCTATTCTCGGTGTTGCTCATCATTACCGATGGTATTTTTGTTGGACATGGTATAGGTAGCGACGCCCTGGCTGCCGTGAACATTGTGGCTCCGATATGGACTTTCGGCACAGGTATAGCGTTGATGTTCGGTATGGGAGGCTCTATCATATCGTCGATAAGCCTTTCGCAAGGCAAAATCGATAAGGCTCGTTACTACATGTCGGCTGCGCTCATCGTATCAACAGTGTTTCTCATCCTATGCTCTATCTTGATACTGGCATTCCCTCGCACATCGCTCACACTATTGGGTTGTTCCGAGAGTCTTATGCCACAAGCTCGATTATATATGTATGGATTTGTGCCATTCGCAGCGAGCAACGCATTCCTCGTATCGAGTAGTTTCTTTGTGCGACTCGACGGCGCGCCTAAGTTTGCCATGACTTGCTCCATCATAGCTGCCATAATCAACTGCATACTTGATTATTTGTTTATATTCCCGTTCCAGTTTGGTGTCATGGGGGCAGGCATCGCCACAAGCATTGGCTCACTCATCGGAGCTATTATGACTTGCATCTATCTCCTAAAAAGCAAGCATCAACTACATTTTTGCTCTATTTCGTTCCAAAAATCGGGATTTAAGCTCACTCAAGCCGTCAAGCGCATTTGCACACTCGGATTTCCTTCGTTTCTTGGCGAACTTGCGCTAAGTTTCATGATGCTCGTTGGCAATATTGTATTTATCAATTATTTGGGCGAGGATGGAGTGGCTGCATTCAGCATGGCATGCTATTTCTTCCCTATATTATTCATGATTGATAGCGCCATAGCACAATCGGCTCAGCCTATCATTAGCTTTAACTACGGTATCAACAACTACAAGCGCATCTTTTCGGCCACACGCATTGCCATAACATCGGCAGTGGCTTGTAGTATCGTCTTATTTGTCGTTACCTATTTTTATAGCTACAACATCGCATCTCTATTTGTCGATGCGTCAACACCTGCACACGCCATAGCATCGGCAGGATTTCCTATTTATGCACTTTGTTTTGTGCCTTGCGCCATCAACATTGTGGCTGTGATGTACTTTCAAAGCATCGAACGAAGCAGAATGGCTCTAGCTATCACCATCATGCGAGGATTCTTGTTTTTAGGACTTGCCTATTGGTTTCTACCTCGCATTTATGGCTCCGAAGGCATTTGGCTCGCCGTTCCTGCTGGCGAAGCCATCACATGCCTCATCGTCATTGTTATCGCTCTTTGCTCACCATCCACACAGCGAGGAAAATAAGCAAAGCCGAGCCCACCTTCACTGCGTCAAGCACTGCCATACCTATAATAACCGACACCAATGTAGCCACTACAGGTTGCAAATAGTTATACATCGCTATCACAGTAGGCTTCAATCGGCGTTGAGCAAATGGAATCATCAAGTAGCACAAGCAAGAGCCAAGCACCACGATGTAAGCCAATTCAAGCATTCCTTCCACTGGGAACGAAGTCCAATCGATTTTCATAATATCGCCCAATGTGAACGGCATTATCACTACTGCCGACATGAGCATCATCCATTTCATCATCGTGAATGGAGAATATTTGCTTATCAACTTACCGAACAACACAAGATAAGTTGCACCACACATTTGAGCTATGATGCAGAATGTGTTGCCAAGCACAGGATTGGTCACATTCATCGCTACATCAGGTTCTCCCCACAACGAGAACACCACCACTGCAGCAAATCCTAATGCCACACCTCCAAGACGGAACGAGGTGAGACGATCACGCAATATCAAGGTTGCAAGAACAAGTGTGAAGATTGGCGTTGTGCTACACACCACCGCTGCATCTACAGGACTGGTGTAACTCATTCCTTGCACCACAAGTATCTGATTGGCTGCTATCACAAGCAGACCTGCGAAGAATATCTTTATAAAATCACCCTTTTCAACCTTTTCTTTTGCTATCACATTGTTTGGCACGAGTGTACTCACGAGCCAAAACAACAAGGCGCCACCCATAATGCGCACTCCCGACAAGGCAAGAGGCGAAATAATGCCCATATTAAGCAAACTTTTTGAAATTGGAGCCATCAACCCCCACGCTGTATTAGCAAAAAGAAGCGCAAGATGCCCTTGTAGCTTCTCGCGACCAATAGTATTCGATATATTCATATTTTTATAATAATTTCATTTTTTCGGCGCAAAGATAGTAAGCAAATATCATATTATTCGTAATTTTACATTCCATTACAACATTTTTAACTTATGAAAAAGATCTTTGGCATATTTTTGATTGCACTTGCCGCAGTGGCATGCAACACCAAGACAGAAAAGCGACAAGCTGACACCCCTAACGCACAACAAGTCGATTTCGGCACACTTGTATATCATAACGCCTTCAAAAGCAAGCACTTCGAAGCTCGCGATGTGATGGTGTGGCTACCCGAAGGATACGATTCTTCGAAGAAATACGCCGTGCTCTACATGCACGACGGACAAATGCTTTTCGACAAGTCAACCTCTTGGAACAAACAGAGTTGGAATGTCGATAGCGTGGCACAAATCCTTCAAAAGGACAATCGCACTCGTCCATTCATCGTAGTTGGCATCAATAATCACCCTGAAGGACGCCTTTTCGACTACATGCCTCGCAAGGCTCTCGATTACATAGCCAAGGATGATACGCTGCTAGCTAAATACAACATGAATATGTTTGTAGCCGATAATTATCTTCGTTTTATCGTAGAAGAATTGAAGCCTTTCATCGATAAGAACTACTCTACAAGTCCCGAACGCGGCAGCACATTCATCGCTGGATCAAGTATGGGTGGACTCATCTCTATGTATGCTATTTGCGAGTACCCTCACATTTTTGGTGGTGCAGCTTGTTTGTCAACCCACTCGCCTCTTGTGATTACCGACGCTCCTGCCGAGGTCCCTGTGTGGGCGAAAGCTTTTCGCGACTACCTCAACGACAATCTCCCTACTCCAAACTCGGCACACATCTACATGGACTGTGGCGATCGCACTATCGATGCAGGCTACATTCCTCTTCAGATGCAAATCAACGAGCTTTTCAAAGCTAAAGGTTGGGGAACGGCTCATTTCCGCAGTCAGCTATTCCCAGGACATGCACACGATGAAAATTCTTGGGAATCACGCCTACACATTCCTCTCGAATTCCTAATCAGAAAGTAACATACCCTACAAAGCACACACCAACTTAAATTGGTGTGTTTTTTATCTCTTTTTAAATCCAACCAATATATCATTCTCATCCCCATAAATAGTAGGCAAATGCTAAATATCCATTTCATCAAGTTTTTAAACCTTTCCCTTATAAATATTTTAAACGCAGAATGTGTTTTGCTATAGAATCTTTAGCTTTTTTAGGGAACTTCTTGAAAAAAATGCGTTGTGTATTTTTGCAGCGAGTTTTTTGACAGCTGAATTAAAGAAACAGAATCCTTGCGGGTGGTAAGTGTATGAAAAAATATGGGAATGAGGTAGAAAATGATAAAATAATTGCTTAAAAATATAGAATGTGTTAGATTTGTAAAAATAATATGTATAATAGAAAATTCCTATTTTGAAATATAGTTTGATATTATACTATACAACATTATCAATAATGTTGATTAACATAAACTTGTAGAAATATAAAAAAATGAACTATGAAATTATTGATATATTTAAATATTATTGTAGTATTCTGTGCTTTTTCATGTAACATCATAGAACACAATGAGATTGAGGTTAAAGAAGAATTAGAGATGTTATACTATGAAGCGCAAAATCAATACGATTCCGGAGAATATGTAAAGTGTATTATTTCATTATTGGAGGCAGAAGAAATAGCTCAACAGTTAGATGATTACTATTATTTGGGGTTAATATATAATAGCTTTAGAATTGTGTATGGTGATTCGTATGATGTAGGTAATGCTTTAAAATATGCTAAGTTATCATACGATAATTTCTTAAAATCAGATAGTAGCAGATTAGCAGAGTATGCATTATTGGATTTAGGAGTTTCATATATTAATGCTGGTGAATACAAAAAGGGATTGAGTATTATAGAGAATATAGCTGAGAGGAAAAATCACTATGAGAATTTAGTTGATGGCAATATATTTGTTCAATTATATTCAGATGTTTTAGTGATAATGGGTGAGTATGAAAAAGCAAAGAATTTGATTAGACCATTGATTATAGAATTAGATTTGAAGAATGGTCGTAATTACAAAAATCTAGCTATGTGTTATAAAAATTTGAATATGACAGATAGTGCTTTTTATTATTTAGATAAAGCTCTTGATATGGTTGAAAATGATAATCTGCTTAAATATAGAATAAAATATGAACAGGCTGAATTAAGAGGAGATTTAAAATTATCGTTGTTATTCTTTAAAAAGATGATGATTCTTCAAGACTCCGTAATAAGAACTTCTATGAAAACGGGAGTAATTAATGCAATTGAAGTATATAATGATAATAATACTGAAATAATGAAGTTGGAATTAGAAAGAGATAGATGGCTTTATTGTTGTGTTATAATATTACTATTATTGTTGTTTACTTTTATTATTGTATTGATTTATAAGAAATACAATGAAATATTAAAAAAGAATGATGCAGAACTAAAAAATGTAAAAGAGCAGATGAATAATGTGTTGACACAATTAAATAGAAATAGCTCTGAACTGTCGAAAGTTCAATTGTTAGTTAAAAAATTGTTTGGTCAAAAATTTGAATTGATAAATAATTTATGTGATGCATATTTTGAATGTCAAAATACACAAAGGGAGAAAAATGTTATTTATAGAGAAGCTATCTCAATGATAACTGCATTTGGAGAAAAACAGACTTTGTTAGAGTTGGAAAATATACTAAATGAATGCAATAATGATGTAATAAGTCGTGTACGAGAACAGATTCCATGGTTAAATGAAAAAGAAATATCGTTATTGCTTTATCTATATTGTGGATTTTCTGCTAGTGCTGTGTGTTTACTTATTGGAGATAAAAAAGAAAATTATTACAATAAGAAATCACGATTAAAAAATAAGATATTGAAATCAGGAGCAGAGGATAGAGATGAATTTATAGAATTAATGAATAGTTAAGATTTTCACCTATTAATATATATTTAAATAGATAACGAAAATACTTGATTATTAGCAAGTTATATAATATGATAGAAATCAGAATCTATTAAGCCTTTAAAATATTGAATCTCAGTGATATATATATATTGTTGATAGACTTATTTTATAGGATTTTAAAAGGAAATTATGTGTGATGATTTATTTTTGCAATAGCATTTTGAGATGATTGCAATCAGAAAAATAAATGCTTTTTGTTTAATTAAATTGTTTACAAATTTTACAAATGAAAAAGATTCTAATACTATTCGGGATAACTATGTTGATGTTATCCTGTGTTGATGAAAATGTTTATCATCCCCAAGTTTTAATGAGTGAAACTGATTTAGAGATTTTAACACGAGCTGAGACATTTATAAATGAATGTAAGGAAACTGTTGTCCTACCAATGAATAGGAATAATAGCAAATTCTATTCTAGAGTTACATCAAATTCGGATAAAATAGAGATTGATTGGGGAAATTCAAAAATTCATAGACTTGATGATGGTAGGATTATATTAATGACTCCATTAAAAAGCGAAAAAGAAATGTTATCTAAAGTAAAATGTGTTGATGAGTTGGAACATAATTTTCTTTTTACAAAAACTTATTCATGTTTAGTAGTTATAATGAATAAAGACGAAATATGGGCAAAACTCTTTACATATATACCAGATGAATGTTATGAATTTAATGATGTTAATATGATTGGTTGTTTTGTAGATCAAACTAATTATAGCGGATTATTATTGACATCAACAATTGGAGGGGATATTAAAAAGGGATATAGATATAATAACGGATGTTTGGTAAGTAAATACTCTATAACAGAAAAGAGTCATACAACAGATAGTGAGAATATATTTGAGAATGGAGAGAGTAAAAAACGATTACAAATTTACTTCTTTTCAAGACAATACGTTTCTCGCACAATTTATAATTTAGATAGTGAATCATTGATATGTTCATTGTGTGGTGGTAATGCATTAGAATGTAAATGTGTTATTATAGAAGAGGATCCAATATATTGTGAGATCTGTAATATGTTGAAAGGAGAATGTGTTTGTGATTATTTCAAATGTAGTGAATGTGGTCAAGACCCATGTTCTTGTATATATGATGATTGGGACGACGATGATAATATTGGAGATGAAGGTGGTAATAATGATGATGAAGGTGGTAATAAGAATGAAGAAAAAGATGATAAAGAAAGTGGAGGAGGAACCGCTAACAGTGAAGCAAATGTAGGGCCATATGAATACACAAAAAATGATAACATGGCAGTACCAGATATCCCCCAAACAATGCCTATACAAGTTCCAAATACATGCGTAACAGCAATTATGGAGTTTGTAACACAAATTTATGGTCCTTATATTAATGAAGGTGAATTTTGGACGTATTATAGCCTAGAGTGTGAAGATAAGTAGATTCCTTGTGTTGGATTTAACCTTCAATTTTTAGACAAAGTAGTAAATCATTTTTTTTATACTTCAGAATTCATAGATTATGTATCAGCAATAGATTCCGATTATGACTGATATAGATGGGATTGGAAATGATAGGCATAATGTGCTTATTGTTGGCTATACAAATGATTCTCAGTATATATATATGGATCCAGAAAAAGGATATCTATGTAAAGGAGATGAATCTATGTTTGGAGAAACTTATAATATTGTAATAACTAATGTAAAAAATAACTGATATGAAAAAGAATGTAATGATAATGGGAACTATTATAATGATATTATGTAATGTTTCCAATGTATTAGCAGAAGAGAATCGTAGTATGAGAGATGTACTGATGAGTGTAGATAAATGGTATTATGTGTGTGAAGATAGTACGACCTATTTAGGTGAGTTCTATACAGAGTCAGGAATAGGTGTTTTTGTATTTAACAAAGGAGAGTTGATAGTAAGTGATCGATGTGTTCCATATTATTTGTCAAATGAAGCCGATTCTACATTTGACGAAAGCAAAGTTGGTAAAAATAAAAATGGAAAATATCTGATAAAACGAACATTAGGAACAAAAATCGTATATGTATATGAGGTGTTGAAATTAGATAGCGATTCTTTGATTATGGCTGACACCAAGGAAAGAGGAAGGATACTAAAATATGTTTCGAAGAAATTATAATGGCGTAAATAGGCGACTAAAATGAAATTGCTTAGAGGGCGACTAAAAACTGTTTTTTTAGTCGCCCTCTTCTATTAAATTTGTGATTTATTACTATTATTTCTGTTTGATAAGATCATAGTTCAAATTATTTGGAATCTCTTGCAAACTATCGTTCACCATTCGCAGTGTAGAGTCGTTTATCACAAGAAAATATGTCGCCACCTCGTCAGTCGAAGGCTTAAGAATCACCGCTCTTTTATCCCCCTGTTGAGTGTAGCTCACATTCCCTGTCGACGAAAAAGTTACATCTTTTCCGTCAATCCCTTCGATGTAGGTCATATCGAGTGAATATACACTATCTCCTATCAGCGTAAGGTCATAGACTATTCCCGGACAATCGGCAGCAGGCAATATTCCTTTATATATCACTCTACTCTCCTCTTTGCCACTGTCTACCGACTTGCTTTGCGATGATTGGCAAGCAGTGAACATCATCACAACAATTCCAATAATTACAAATACAATCCTTCTCAATATTATTTCTTTTACTTCACTTTCCATTCAAAACCGTCCTTTGTGTCTTTTACATCAAAGCCGATTTCAACAAGGCGATTGCGGATAAGATCGCTCGTAGCCCAATCCTTGTTATCCTTAGCATTCTTGCGAATTTGCAAAAGCAAGTCAACAGCCTCTTCGTATGGTTTCAAGTTCACATCACCCGAAGCTGCCACATCACGCACTCCAAGGATATCAAACAAGAACACTTTGAACACATCCTTTAGCGCATCAAGATCGGCTTGAGAGATAGCAGCCTTACCATCGTTGATAAGATTGATTGAACGACAAGCATCAAACAAATGTGCTATTACTGTAGCTGTGTTAAGGTCGTCGTTCATTGCTTCATAGCACTTAGCCTTCAAGTCAGCCACATTTAGGTCGACTGTTGTAGCATCGGCAGCCTTGATGTCATTCAAGCGCTTCCAGCCATCCATCATACGGTCGTAAGCCTTTTCGGCCGATTTCAATGCATCGTTAGAGAAGTCCACTGTACCACGATAGTGAGCCATAAGGATGAAGAAGCGAATTGTCATAGGTGAATAAGCTTGTTCAAGAAGCTCGTGAGTACCATTGAAGAACTCGTCGAGAGTGATGAAGTTGCCAAGCGACTTACCCATCTTCTTACCATTGATAGTAATCATATTGTTGTGCATCCAGTAGCGCACTGCATCGTGTCCTGAATGTGCCACCGATTGAGCAATTTCGCATTCGTGGTGGGGGAACATCAAGTCCATACCGCCACCATGCACATCGAATGTTTCGCCAAGGTATTTTGTTCCCATTGTTGAACATTCCAAGTGCCAACCAGGGAAACCATCGCTCCATGGTGAAGGCCAACGCATAATATGTTCGGGTGCTGCCTTTTTCCACAACGCAAAGTCAGCTGGGTGATGCTTTTCGCTTTGTCCGTCAAGTTCGCGAGTAGTATTTAGCAATTCTTCTACATTTCTACCCGACAACTTACCATAGTTATAGTCCTTATTGAACTTTGGCACATCGAAATATACCGAGCCTTCGCTTTCGTAGGCATAGCCAGCTTCAAGAATCTTCTTGATATATTCGATTTGCTCGATGATGTGTCCCGATGCATGTGGTTCGATGCTTGGAGGAAGCACATTAAGTGCGTCCATAGCCTTGTGGTAACGATTTAGATAATATTGCACCACTTCCATAGGCTCAAGTTTTTCAAGACGAGCCTTCTTTGCAATCTTGTCTTCGCCATCGTCGGCATCATGTTCGAGGTGACCCACATCGGTGATGTTGCGCACATAACGCACCTTATAACCAAGGTGTAGCAAGTAGCGATAGAAAATATCGAAAGTGATAGCAGGACGAGCGTGTCCCAAGTGACCATCGCCATACACTGTTGGACCACACACATACATACCCACATGTGGCTCGTTCAACGGAACGAATTGTTCTTTCTTGCGTGTAAGCGTATTATATACATATAATGGATGTTCCATATCTTTCAGTTATTTTATGATTGAAATTATATTAGTTCACACCAAAAGGATTAAGTGGCGCATTAGGTGTTCCCACTGGCACCTTTGGCTTGATTTCGCCAAATGTTTCTTCATATTTGCGCACATTATCTTGTAGAGCGAAAAGCAACTGCTTCACATTCTCTGGAGTCATAACGATGCGACTTTGCACCTTAGCTTGAGGCACATTAGGAGCCATACATATCATGTCAAGGAAAAATTCAGATGGACCATGTGAAATCACAGCCAAGTTTGCATACTTTCCTTGTGCCACTTCTGGCGACATTTCAATACTAATCTCCTTCTTTTGTTGTTGATTATTGCTCATAACTATATTATTATTTTTTATTTATTTTCTATCGTAAAAACTTTAATCTCTGATCTTAAAATCAAATTTCATAGCACCCTTTTCGTCATTCACATTATATATCAATGTCTTGCAATCGGCATTGCTAATAGATGGTTCTATGTAGTAACTAAAGTAAGTTTCGGTCCAATAATAAGGTTGTGCACCCATGAGGTCTTGAAGCTGATAGCATTGCAACGCGCCATCTTCACCCACTTCGCCAGTTGTAGCAAGACTCATCATGCGAGGAGTTTCGGTATATAGCACCTTACAACGCACATTCAAGTAATTACCTGTGCGCCACACACTCGCCACCTTCACAGGGTCCATCTTCGTAGTGTCAAGTTTTGAACTTTCCACCACAGCTATGGTGTCGGTGTTCACCTTTGCCAAGCCTTTCACTGTTACCACTTGATCGTTTGCCGCCAACGACTGTTCGATCACATAATTGAGAAGCATTCGTTGTCCCTTAGGCGCATCTACACTCTTCACATTTGATGCAGTGAGTGTAACCAGTGGCGAATCGTTATAAGATTGATAAGTAAACACAGCCTTTCCTTCCTCGCTACCTTCATAGGTAACAAGCTCATACAAGAAATCACCATAGCTATAAGCATCGTCTTCTTCACTGCATGACGCCAACAAGCCCATAGCCATCACGCTCATCAATATGTATTTACACCAGTTTTTCATAAATCAATCATTAATAATTTTTCCATCGCACATGCGCAACACTCGGTCGGCATCGGCTGCCAAACTGTCATCGTGAGTCACTATAACAAATGTTTGCTTCATTTCGTCACGCAAACGGAAGAAAAGTTTATGCAATTCCTGACGGTTTTGCGAGTCGAGGCTACCCGAAGGTTCATCGGCAAGCACCACCGCTGGACGATTCACAAGCGCACGAGCCACTGCCACGCGCTGGCGTTCACCTCCCGACAACTCATTTGGTTTGTGCTCCATGCGTGCGCCAAGCCCCATATAATCGAGCAACTCTTTAGCTCGAGCCTCGGCTTCGCGATGCTTCACGCCTCCTATGAGCGCTGGCATCATCACATTTTCAAGCATAGTGAATTCGGGAAGTAGTTGATGAAACTGGAACACAAATCCGATGTTCTGATTGCGAAAACGAGCCAATTCGCGCTCCTTCATCGCTATCACATCTTTGCCGTCGTAAAGCACTGAGCCACTATCGGGTGCATCAAGCGTACCCACTATCTGCAATAGCGTAGTTTTGCCAGCTCCGCTCGGACCCACTACAGTCACCACCTCGCCGTCATTGATGCGCACACTCACATTGTCGAGCACTCGCAGCGCACCATAACTCTTATTTATGTTCTTAATTTCTATCATTCACTGCAAAGTTAATACAAATTCCGTGCCTAACTAATATTAAAGTCATAAAAACACAAAAAAGAGGACTCAAAGCCCCCTTCTGTTACTTTGTGTCATTTATTTCACACTTTTTCCACGATATGTGGCAAAATTGCAACTTTTTTACATCTAATAGTGTGTTTTGACGATAAAATTGCTTCAAAACATTCAATTTTGCTATCAAAATAAAATATTTTAATTCATTTTGCCATAAAATTTGCCCATTTACAAAAAAAATGCTATGTTTGCGTTCAAATTTTCAAAAAGCAGTAAAATGGCATTAATTATACCTAAGAAATATAAGCAAAAGCTTCTTCCCGAAACAACCGAAGTAGCTATCAAAAAGATAAAAGAAACTTTCCAAGAGAAATTGGCTCGCCGCCTCAATCTGCGTCGCGTTACAGCTCCTCTATTTGTACTCACTGGCACAGGTATCAACGACGACCTCAACGGTGTAGAAAATGCTGTTTCTTTCCCTATCGCTTGCATGGGCAATCGTCAAGCCGAAGTGGTGCATTCGCTTGCTAAATGGAAACGAATGAAACTCGGTGCTTACGACATTCCTGCTGGTTATGGACTTTACACCGACATGAATGCTATTCGTGCGTGCGAAGACCTCGACAACCTTCATTCTCTATATGTGGACCAATGGGACTGGGAACGCTCTATCAAGCCTGCCGATCGCAATGTTGATTATCTCAAAAACACCGTAAACAATATCTATTGTGCATTGCGCGAAACCGAACAAAGTATCTACGAAGAATTTCCTCACATCACTCCTCGTCTACCCGAAGAAATCACATTCATTCACTCACAAGAGTTGCTTGACATGTATCCTCATCTTACAGCTAAGGAGCGTGAAATAGAAATCACCAAGCGATATGGCGCTGTGTTTATCATTGGCATCGGCGCTCCTCTTTCTAACGGCGAACCTCACGACGGACGCGCTCCCGACTACGACGACTGGATCACTCCTAATAGCAATGGTTTCCAAGGTTTGAATGGTGACATCCTTGTGTGGGACGATATTCTTGACACTGCTATCGAGTTGTCATCAATGGGTATTCGCGTGAGTCCTGAATCACTTATTCTACAGCTAAATGCACGCAATTGCATCGAGCGCAAAGAGCTTTCATTCCACCGCGCACTTCTAAATGGCGAACTCCCACTTTCAATCGGTGGTGGTATAGGACAAAGCCGTCTATGTATGTTCTTGCTACAAAAAGCACACATCGGCGAGGTACAAGCAAGTATATGGCCAGAGGAACAAATTGAGATTTGTCGCCAACATGGCATACAGCTCGTTTAACCCCATTTTTGTGTAAAAAAACTCTTTTGGAAAGAAAATTTCATGTTTTTGATAAAAATATCGTAGAAAATTTTGCAGATTAAGAAAAAAGTTCTACCTTTGCACTCGCAAAACCACGAGAGGTTTGCACAAATAGAAATTTTGGTGCGTTAGTTCAGTTGGTTAGAATACATGCCTGTCACGCATGGGGTCACGGGTTCGAGTCCCGTACGCACCGCAAGAAGCCTTGAAGAAATTCAAGGCTTTTTTGTTTTATTACATTTGTTTTCAATTCTCACTATTGTACAAGCAAGGAATTTAAAGTAACTTTGCAGAAACATTAATAACCGATTATAAACAAAAAGATTTAATATAATATGGAAACAATCAAACCAGGCAAATACATCGAGCTTGCTTACGATGTATATGAAGTAGATAAGAACGAAGACGCTCTTATGATGAAATTCACCGAAGAACACCCTGATAAGTTCATCTTTGGTGTAGAAAAGGATGTACTTCCTGATTTTGAGAAAGGTTTGCAAGGTCTTAAGGCTGGCGACACTTTCGATATGACATTCGGACCTGAACAAGCATTCGGCGCTCACTCTGCTGAATATGTTATGGAACTTGACAAGGCTATCTTCTGCAACGAAGAAGGCGAATTCGATAGCAAAATGGTATATGTAGGTAATGTACTTCCTATGATGACCGAAGAAGGTTACCATGTACACGGTATTGTTGTAAATGTTGACGATGCTAAGGTTACTATGGACTTCAACCACCCTCTTGCTGGCAAGACTGTACGCTACACAGGCAAGGTAGTTTTCGTGCGCGATGCTACTGCCGAAGATATGCAACCTCAACACTCTTGCGGTGGTTGTAGCTGTGGTCACGATTCTTGTGGCGACAACTGCGGCGGCTGCAATGGTTGCAACTAATCGATAAAACATCTTCGACTGTCTACATTCGACAGTTAAAATAATTTAAAAACCAAATATTCTATCACAGGAGTATTTGGTTTTATCTTTAATAATTGTATTTTTGCTATGTGTTTTTCATAGTATTAAAAATAAGATTAAGGTTTCAAACTGACTTCGTAGTGATTACGAGGTCAGTTTTGTTTTTATTACCATCATAAACATCATCTATCGGGGCATGCAATAAATCAATTTGACAAACGCCATATCACGAGTTATATTTGCAAAAAACATCAGAATAATAAAAAAAACAAATATAACTATGGCAACTATAAATCTATCAAAAGGTGGCTTCACAAGAAGAGTAGCCAACATCGAACTAAGTCCTAACGATTGGAAATTTTTGGGCGATCGACCAGCTCTTATCGATTTTCACGCTAAATGGTGTGGACCTTGCAAACGACTCTCACCTATTATCGACGAACTTGCCGAAGATTTCAATGGCAAAGTTGATGTGTACAAAGTAAATGTTGACGACGAACCAGAACTTGCCAATTATTTCAACATTCGCACAGTTCCAACTCTCGTATTTGTACCGATGAACGACATGCCTAAATTAGTATCGGGAGCTTACCCAAAACAAGAAATTGCACACGCCATCGACACTCTTCTGCTCAAATAATAATACTATTGACAAGGGCTATGATTTCCGTTTCACTCAAACTTAATTTTCGAAGCACAGTCATAGCCTTCGTTATATAGATCGAGCAGCTTCGTTACATCGCGCTCCATCCTATCTACCACGATAGGTTTTTCGGGACGAATCACCACTATTTCGTCCTCATCTTCGAGTCGTTCTATCAACTCTAATTGTGTGTTATATAGTTTATTACGATTAGCTATCGCTTCGCGCAATGCAGGATATTTGCGATACATAAACGGAGGCACGACACCCTTCTTGTCGGGCTTACGATAACATCGATTTCGGGTAAGCACTACCACATTTCGATCGTAGCCAAGTGCGCGCGCACGCTCTATCGGAATTGAATCGGCAATACCACCGTCAAGCATTGGCTCACCGTCGACATAAGCTATTGGACACACGAAAGGCAAACTGCTCGATGCCCTCACGATGTCGATAATTCTTTCGGGCGACAGCTTCTCGTCATAATAACATGCCTCACCCGTCACGCAACTTGTAGTTACCATTTCGTAGCGCTCTTTACACTGAGCATAAGCCTCGTAATCATAAGGAATAATCTCGTTGGGAAACTTATCGAACAGCAAATCAAAATCCATGATATTGCCCGTAAGTAGTAGCTTTTTCAGTCCTATGTAGCGATATTTGCCGAGCAAATCGATATTACTGTATTTGGCACGACCGCGTTGTCCCGACATATATGAAAGTCCGTTGCAAGCACCTGCACTCACACCAATAGTGTAAGGGAAGCGAATGCCTCTATCCATAAAATTATCGAGCACGCCACAGGTAAACACGCCACGCATACCACCACCTTCAAGCACTAAGCCCGAGCGCTCGTCCAAAATCACTTTTCTATCAAATTCATCGCACTTTCCCATCGAATTATTTTATTTACCCCACAAAGATACTATTTTTTTGTTCCGAAAGGTATTTTACACCCATTCTTCCACCGTTTTAATTCGCAAAATACACCGATTTTTCGTAACTTTGCATTTTAATGCCAAAACATACCACAAACCTAAGTTCTTGTGGGTTGTTTTTATAAAAAACAAGGCAATCGGACACAAGCATTTTTATTATGCCAATTGCCACTTAAACAAAAAGAAATTACGACTGAACAATGAAGTCAAACGAAGATAAAGAAAAAGAAACTAACAAGCGTAGCGATAACGAAGCAATCATACACAACGCTGCCAATAGCGACTATAAGTATGGCTTCGTAACCGACATCGACATGCACATTATCCCTAAAGGGCTTAATGAAGATGTGGTGCGCTACATTTCGCAAATGAAAGGCGAACCAGAATGGATGCTCAACTTCCGTCTTGAAGCATTCCAATACTGGCTCACACTCACTCCTCCCACTTGGGCACACCTCAACATTCCTGAAATCGATTTTCAGGACATAAGCTACTTTGCTGCTCCTAAGCAAAAAGAAGGCCCTAAAAGCCTCGACGAAGTAGACCCTGAGGTGCGTAAAACATTTGACAAACTGGGTATCTCGCTCGAAGAACAAATGCGACTTTCGGGTATCGCTGTCGATGCCGTAATGGATAGTGTGAGTGTCAAGACTACTTACAAAGAAAAACTTGCCGAACTTGGCGTAATCTTCTGCTCTATCTCGGAAGCCATCAAGGATTACCCCGACTTGGTGAAGAAATATCTTGGCTCGGTGGTGAACTATCGCGACAATTTCTATGCTGCTCTCAACAGCGCGGTTTTCTCCGACGGCTCATTTGTCTACATTCCTAAGGGCGTGCGTTGCCCTATGGAACTATCTACCTATTTCCGTATCAATGCCAAGGATACAGGTCAATTCGAGCGCACACTCATCGTTGCCGACGACGATGCTTATGTGAGCTACCTCGAAGGTTGTACTGCTCCTATGCGCGACGAGAACCAACTTCACGCAGCTATCGTTGAAATCATCGTCGAAGACCGTGCCGAAGTGAAATACTCTACTGTGCAAAACTGGTATCCAGGCGACAAGGACGGTAAAGGTGGTATCTACAACTTCGTTACTAAACGCGGTTTGTGCCGTGGCGACTTCTCTAAGATTTCGTGGACACAGGTCGAAACTGGTTCGGCTATCACTTGGAAATACCCAAGTTGCGTGCTAAAGGGCGACAACTCAGTGGGCGAATTCTACTCGGTGGCTGTTACCAATAATCACCAACAAGCCGACACTGGTACAAAGATGATTCACATAGGCAAGAACACCCGAAGCACCATCGTTTCGAAGGGTATCTCATCGGGATTCAGCCAAAACAGCTATCGTGGATTGGTAAAAGTGTTGCCTAAGGCTACCAACAGCCGCAACTTCACTCAATGCGACAGCCTTTTGCTCACCGACACTTGTGGAGCTCACACTTTCCCTTACATCGATGTGCAAAACGACTCATCAATCGTGGAACACGAAGCTACAACATCAAAGATCAACGAAGAACAAATTTTCTACTGCAACCAACGCGGTATCCCTACCGAAGATGCTATCGGTCTTATCGTGAATGGTTATGCCAAGGAGGTAATGGCTAAATTGCCTATGGAATTTGCCGTTGAAGCTCAAAAATTGCTATCAATCTCACTCGAAGGTAGTGTAGGATAATTATAACACTCGAAAACAACCAAGGAATATGGAAAATAAACCAAACCTGCTCACTATAAAAGACCTTCACGCAAGCATAGAAGGCAAAGAAATTCTTAAAGGCGTAAACCTTGAAATTCACCCTGGTGAAGTTCACGCTATCATGGGACCTAACGGCTCGGGTAAGAGTACGCTATCGGCTGTTCTTACAGGCAACCCTGCCTACACCGTTACTGGTGGCTCGGCCGATTTCGACGGCAAAGACCTTTTGGCTCTTTCTCCCGAAGATCGTTCTCACGAAGGACTTTTCCTAAGTTTCCAATACCCAGTTGAAATCCCTGGCGTATCGATGGTAAACTTTATGCGTGCTGCTGTGAACGAAAAGCGTAAATACTTCAACCAAGAACCTATTTCGGCAAGCGACTTCTTGAAATTGATGCGCGAAAAGCGTGCCATCGTCGAACTCGACAACAAGCTTGCTTCTCGTTCGGTTAACGAAGGCTTCTCAGGTGGTGAAAAGAAGCGCAACGAAATTTTCCAAATGGCGATGCTTGAGCCTAAGTTGTCTATCCTTGACGAAACTGATAGTGGTCTCGACATCGATGCTCTTCGCATAGTGGCTGGTGGCGTCAACAAGCTAAAGACTGAAAACAACGCTACTATCGTGATCACTCACTATCAACGACTACTCGACTACATTAAACCTGATTTCGTGCATGTGCTTTACAAAGGACGCATCGTAAAATCGGGAGGTCCTGAATTGGCTCTTGTTCTTGAAGAAAAGGGTTACGATTGGATTAAGGAAGAAATCGACAACAAAATCGACTAATCACACTTGCCACTTATGTCATCATTAAAACAATATATCGACCTTTTCAAGGAAAATCGCGCTACTATCGACTCGCATTCAATCGAGGCGATGAATGCTTTGCGCGACAAGGCGCTTGAAGCTCTTGAAGGCAAGCGACTTCCTGTGAAAGGCGACGAAAACTACGAAATCACCGACCTCGAAGCGACTTTCGCGCCCGACTATGGCGTCAATATCAATCGTTTCGACTTTGGTGCCGACACTGCCAACGCATTCCGTTGCGATGTGCCTAACATGAGTACTTGGCTATACTTTGCGTTCAACGACACTTACTATAGCAGCCGCACTGCATCTATCGGTATGCCCGAAGGTGTGCTCGTTGGCTCTGTGCGACAATTTGCAGCTACTCACAGCGAGCTAATTAGCCGTTATTATGGCACACTTGCTCCGCTCAGCAACCCTACTGTCGCACTCAACACATTGCTTGCTCAAGATGCATTGATAATCTACATTCCTAAGAATGTTACTCTTGAAAAGCCTTTGCAACTTGTCAACATCCTCAACGCCACCATCCCTGTGATGGCGTGCCGTCGTGTGCTTATTGTCCTTGAGGAAAATGCTCACGCAAAAATGCTCGTTTGCGACCACACTCAGAATCAAGAGCTCGACTTCCTAAACACTCAAGTAGTCGAAATCTTTGCTGGTAAGAACTCTTCGTTCGACCTTTACGACCTCGAAGAATCGGGCGAACACACTCACCGCGTATCATCGCTATGGGTGCGCCAAGAAGAAGGCTCTAATGTGCTTGTGAATGGCATCACTCTTGTGAATGGTACCACACGCAACGATTATAACATCGACATCGTGGGCGAACACTGCGAAACTCACCTCTATGGTATGGCTATTGCTGGTGGCGAACAACACATCGACAATCACACCGACATTGCTCACCATGTGGGACACTGCTCAAGCAACGAACTTTTCAAATATATTCTCGAAGATAAGGCTCGTGGTGCATTCTGCGGAAAAATTCTGGTGGACCCTAATGCGCCTAAGACCGAAGCTTATCAAGGCAACCGAAACATCTGCACTTCAAACGAAGCTAAGATGTATTCAAAGCCTCAACTCGAAATTTACACCGACGATGTGAAATGCAGTCACGGTTCTACCATTGGACAGCTTGACCAAGATGCAATCTTCTATATGCAAGCACGCGGTATCTCAAAAAACGAAGCACGAATGTTGCTTATGCAAGCTTTCATGACCGATGTGATTGCAACAGTGCGCATGGACTCACTCAAAGACCGACTTCGTCATCTTGTCGACAAGCGCCTTTATGGCAAACTAACCCTTTGCCAACAATGCGGTAGCGACTGCCACGATATCATCAACAACATTGATTAATGTTCCACTTTTTATAGTATGCTAACAGACCAAGACATATTAAACATACGAGAACAGTTCCCTATTCTCAACACTAAGATTGACGGGAAACCGCTCATTTACCTCGACAATGCAGCCACTTCACAAACACCCGACTGCGTGGTCGATGCAATAAGCTATATGTACCGCAACCTCAAAGCAAATGTGCATCGAGGTGTGCACACATTGTCGCAAGAGGCTACCGACCGTCAGGAGCTCACTCGTGAAATGGTGCGTGAATACATCAATGCTGCAAGCACCGAAGAAATCATCTTCACTCGCGGCACCACCGAAGCAATCAATCTGGTAGCATCTTCTTTTGGCGGAGCTTTTTCTCATGGCGATGAAATCATCATCACTGCGATGGAACATCACGCCAATATTGTGCCTTGGCAACTCATTCAACGCAACAAGCGCATTCACTTGCGTGTAGTGCCTATCAACGACAAGGGCGAAATCGATATGCAAGCCTACGAAGACTTGTTTACCGAAAACACCCGTTTCGTTGCTATCAGCCATGTTTCCAATGTGCTTGGCACAGTGAATCCAGTGAAAGAAATGATTCACATAGCCCACAAACACAGTATTCCTGTACTTGTTGATGGTGCACAAGCAGTGTCTTACAAGCAAATCGATGTGCAAGACCTTAAAGCCGATTTCTATGCATTCTCGGCTCACAAAATGTATGGCCCTACAGGCATCGGTGTGCTTTATGGCAAGAAAAAGTTCCTCGAACAAATGCCTCCTTACCAAGGTGGTGGCGAAATGATTGGCACTGTTTCATTCGAAAAAACAACTTTCGCTAAGCTACCTTATAAGTTTGAAGCTGGAACGCCCGATTTTGTAGGCATCGCAGCATTTGCCGAAGCCATTCGATTCATCAAGAGCATTGGTATCGAAAACATAGCTGCTCACGAAGACCGATTGATGGCTGCTGCCACCGAAGGATTGATGAAGATTCCTGGAATGAAGATTTATGGTACTTCTGAAAATAAGAGCGCTGTGATTTCTTTCCTTGTGAACAATATCAACTCTTACGATATGGGAACTATCCTCGACAAACTTGGTATAGCTGTTCGCACAGGTCATCACTGCGCCGAACCTCTAATGCATCGTCTTGGAGTAGAAGGCACAGTGCGTGCATCTTTCGGAATTTACAATACTATGGAAGAAGTTGAACAATTTGTCGCAGCTGTGGAACGCGTGGCAAAAATGTTTGGCTAAAACACACAATAACTATGAAAGCAGAAGACATCAAAACAATCGATTTCGACCTAAAAATCGACAACGACACATTTGTTCAAACAACGATTACAAATGTTGCATCGCGTTACAAGGTATTCTATTGTTTCAAGAATGGCGACACTCGCGAAGATGGTGAAGATCGATGCACCGAGGACACATTTGCAAGCATCACCAAGATGATTGCCGATGCCATCGACAACATTACAAGTGAGCCTGTCAGCATTTCTTATTACATCAAGCTCACATCGCACACCAATTCGTCGTTGCTATTCAACAATCGTGATGCTTCGCCCCAAGCGATAAAAAAAAATCATCGATGCACTAACTGAGCACATCGATGAATTATCGTTCCTTAACGCGTTTAAGCGTTTTGTTTAAAATATCGATTCTTTAGTTTCGGTAGTAAGAAGCTCAAGGGCTTTCATTCCCATCACCGAATTACCCTTTGCATTGAGTCGTGGGCTCCACACAGCCACCGAATATTGCAACGGATAGATGGCTACGATTCCACCTCCCACACCACTCTTACCTGGTAGTCCCACAAGATAAGAGAATTCACCTGCTTCGTCATAGAATCCACAGGTTTGCATTATTGCGTTCATTCGCTTCACTTGTGATGAGGTGAGTGTAATACCTGCATATTCAAACTTCCTTCTGTGGTTGGCAAAAGCCAAAAATGCACGCGACAATTCCATACAGCTCATTTCGACCGAGCACATCAAGAAGTAGAATCGCAAAACTTGTTCGATATCATTTTCGATTGTACCGTGATATTTAAGCAAGTTGGCAATAGCAGCATTCAAATAACCATTTTCTCTTTCAGAAGTTGCAACAGCCTCATTGTATGTGATTGTATCATCACCCGCCACAGCTCGCACAAATGCAAGGAAATCTTCTTTAGGGTTTTCAAGATGCGACATAAGGATATCGGCCATCACTATAGCACCCGCATTAATAAATGGATTTCTTGGCACACCCTTTTCCACTTCGAGCTGCACAAGCGAGTTGAATGCAGTTCCTGAAGGCTCTTTACCTACTCTTGTCCACAAGTCATCCCCCTTGATTGATAAACACATGGCAAGCGTGAATACCTTCGATATACTTTGTATCGAAAAACGCACCTCGGCACTCTCGATCGAATATATCTCGCCATATATAGTGTGAATACTCATCCCAAATTGGTCAGGGTTCACTTTGGCAAGCTCAGGAATATAATCGGCTTGTTTGCCTTCCTTTGCATAAGGCAAAATCGACTTATATATATTTTCAAGTATCTGTTGATATTCCATAACTTTTTATTTTTATCACCATTTTACCACTACTGCTGCTGCGCCATTAGGCATATCGCTCTTAAAAGGTGGATGTAATTTCGATATCTTTATGTTTCCTCCTCTTACGGCTGGAAATTCTTTGTTTATGGCCTCGATAATGCGTCCTGCCACTCGCTCAAGGAGTTTGCTTGGCTCGGACATTTCGCGTTCTACAATGGCATACAAAGCAGCATAGTTGAGGGTATCTTCGAGTTCATCACTCTTCAAAGCATTTTCAAACGGATAATACACTTCAAGTGTTACCTCAAATTCATTCCCCACTCGTCGCTCTTGCTCCATCACACCATGATAGGCATAAAAGCGCAAATTCTCAAGCCTTACACTACATTCCATCTTTTGAACTCTCCTCTATTTGTTCCACCCACACATAAGCACCTATATCCACACTATCGCGCTCAAAACGATTCACACCATAACGGTCGATTGACGCACTTTGTGGGCATAGTTCTTTATCGCCCTTATTGATTGCGTGGCTTTCGTTCTTCAATCTATAATCAAATATATAATCTTCGCGCACAGTGAAGAACAATGGATCGCCTTCCCACACGCAATTCAAGAAGTGCTCGTCATCTTCGCCTGCCGATTTCAACAAGCAATTACGCAAGTACACATTTGAATCGGTAAGGTCGCCAATGTTTATATCACTCGAAAGACCATAAATCACACAATTATCAAATCGCGCATCCATAAGTGGCACGCCCTTCATCTCATCGGCAGGAAGTACATAGTCAAGACCAAGAATCGCACCACCTATCGCACTAAATAGATAGTAATTGGCAAGCGTACAATTCACAAATCGCACCTTCCCTCCTATAAGCGCCACCACATTACCACCAGCATCGCTAAACTCGGTTCCTTCAGCTTCAATCCATGAGTGCATCGATGCAAGCACTGCATTAGAGGCGTTATGTAGCACACTATTATAAAGATGTAGCTTAGGACGGTCGATAACCCCACACGAATCGGCATATACGCCAAATGTTGAGCCACGCATCAACACATATTGCATCTCGTTGTCAAAACTTTGAGGCGCAATATACACTCCACCCCATTGTCCCGACATAATATCGAAATCAATATCGCCCACCACATTATCGGTGCGGTCGCCACGCAATGTGATTGGCGCATCTTGTGTGCCTATAGCATTCAATGTTCCACGCACATCGATAAATGCTTTGTCGTGGAAACACAATGTAGCTCCTGGTTCGATAGTAAGCTTTGCACCTTCTTCCACCACAAGCGAATCGAAGATAACATAAGGTTTTTCGGCTGTGAAAGTGGCATCGTCAGTGATTACCTCGCCATATTTTCGCACCACATCTTGACCCCAAGCTGTTACAAGCACTCGTTGCGACACGCCATTGGTAACAAACTGCACATTATCCTTGATTTCTATCGGATTATTCTTGTTAGTTGGGTCGATATATGCTTCAACAAACACAAAAATGCTATCCTCGCCACGAATTTCCACATTGTGAAACTCCTCGCCGGTCATACCATCAACATTCAAATAAAATCGTCCACCACTAGTGCCTTCCAATTTCACCGAACTGATGTTAAGCATCTTCTTATGACGATTATACACCGTGAATCGCTTAGTAGGTGTACCGAGCTCGGTAAACACAGTGTCAAAAGCCAATGTGTCGCACGAAAACTCAAGCACATCACTGCTACTCATCGTAAAATCGTCCTCAATGCAAGCAGTAGCCATCACCGCCACCCCCACAATCAACGCATATAATATCTTTCTCAATTGTCCCATTCCATCCAATTATTGTCTATACAATAAATAACGAAATCCTAAGTGAAATATTATTGCTTAAACATAATTCTATTTCATTTCTAAATACAATATTATATAAAGTCTTATCTTTGCAAAAAAACATCATAAAATGGACGGTTCAGTTGCTATTATTTTCATTTGTGCTTTTATTCTCCTTATAATTCTGAGAATATGGTTTTCTTCACCCACTAATATTGGTAAATATGGAGAAAAGCGCGTTGCAAGAAAATTAGATGGTCTTCCCGAAGAATATATCACACTAAATGATGTTTTACTCCCCACATCATATGGAACAACACAAATTGACCATATTGTCGTAAGCACTTATGGCATATTCGTTATTGAAACCAAAAATTACAAAGGATGGATATTCGGAAACGAAAAATCAGAGATGTGGACACAAAGTTTATACGGAAGAAAAGTTTTTGGAATATGGTCAAGCGAGCAACATAAATTCCGTAATCCTATTCGTCAAAACATAGCACACACCATTGCTGTCAAATCCATTTAAAAGATATCGGAGATTTCAAGATAATACCTATGGTGGTGTTCTCTAATGATGCTGAACTTAATATCACAACACCTAACAATATCGTCATTAACTGGAGTGAATTGCGTAGTACCATCCAAGAATACGATTATCCTTGTATATTTGGTAATGAAATCGATTTAATTGTTGAGAAAATCTCATCAGCAAATCAAATTGACGAAGAAAGTCGCAATGCCCACACACAAAACATTCAAGCAAAAGTACAAAGTCATTACAACTCAATAGAGAATAACATATGCCCTAAATGTGGAGGTACACTTGTTGAAAGGAATGGAAAATATGGCACTTTCTTAGGTTGTTCTAATTATCCTAAATGCCGTTTCACTTACAATAACTAATCTTTTTTATCAATTCCGAACTACCCTTTCTACATATTTCGCATATAATATTCACTAACTTAGAATCCACCCACAGGTGAGCTGTGAGTGGATTCTAAATATTTATTCAGCAGAGTTTTTACTTCTTGCTAAGGTCTTTCAACAATTCTTCGACTGCAATGCGAAGTTGTGTATCTTCGCCCTTCACGATTGTTTCAGGTGAGTTAGCTACTTTCACATCTGGTTCGAGTTGTTTGTTTTCAAGATAGCTTCCGTCATCAACACGATAGCCCACGATTGGAATACCGAACACGAGTGTTGGGTCTTGCAATGTTTCCCATGATACACTTGTCATAGTTCCTGGCACTGGCATACCCACAAGTTTACCAAGTTTGTTAAACTTATATACATAAGGTGTACCGTGTGCATTACTATAGTTGGCTTCGCATTGTAGCATAATGCTTGGCTTGTTCCAACGACGGCTTGGCATATCGCAAGCTTCGCGACCTCTAATCACTTGTGTGAAATACTTATTACCACTGAATAGAATTTCAACATCTTCGTGAAGACGACCACCACCATTGAAACGAGTATCGATCACGATACCTTCTTTCTTGTTGTACTTACCAAGAATATCTGAATAGATTGTACGGAATGAACCGTCATTCATCGATTGGATGTGAACATATCCAAGACGACCATTTGACCAACGCTCTACATCGGCTTCGCGTTGCTTCACCCAACGAGTGTAAAGCAAGCCATTCAACGCACCCTTAGTAATAGGTAGAACCACTTCGTCCCAACGAGAACCATCGGCTGGATTATAGATTGAAACAAGTGTTTTCTTATTAGCAAGACCATTTAGAACAGCAGCAAGATCGGTATTCACATCGATTTCTTCACCATTGATCTTTTCAATCACGCAACCTACAGCAAGTTTTGTGTTCTTGTGATCGAATGGACCCTTTTCTACCACTTCGGCAACCTTCAAGCCTTTACCCTTGTGATTCCAATCGTAAAGTAGACCGAAATCGGCTGTTGTTTCGCCACCAGCAGCACCGCCACGATAGCTTGCACCAGTGTGCGACACATTTAGTTCGCCAAGTAGCTCGCTCAACATTTCGGCATAGTCATAATTGTTGTCGATGTGAGGCAAGAACTTAGAATAAGCCTTGTACATCAAATCCCAATCAACGCCATGCATATTTTCTTGATAGAAACGCTTCTTTTCTTGCTTCCACACATGGTCAAACATATAAGCGCGTTCTTGAGCCAAGTCCATTTTCACTTCAGCAGTATAAGTGATAGGTGTCATCTTGCCACCCGCACCCATCTTGCTCATTCCACGACCAAGAAGGAACAATGTCTTTCCGTCCTTGCTTGCACCGAAAGAAACAGCTTGAGTAGAGCCTACACGACTTTCTTCACGCTTACGAAGATCAATCTTCATGATTTCAATACCCTTATCGCCTGAGCGAGTGTAGTATAGGTTTTCACCTTCGCCGTCTACGATAGCATCATGAATGTCTGATGAATTGCGAGTCAAGCGAACGATGCGATCGCAGATACCTTCAAGTTCCACATTGATATCCTTGACTTTCTTATCGTCTTTCTTCTTGTCGCCGTCCTTTTTATCATCTTTCTTATCCTTCTTATCGTCCTTTTTAGACTTCTTGTCGGCTTCTTCTTTATCTTTCTTTTGTTGCTTTTCAAGTTCCTTGCGAAGTTCGTAATCTTCCTTGCTCAACTTATACTTATCGTAAGCATCTTGATTCATGAACACCATCATCACATCCATAAGTGAACCCCATGAAGCATGGCTACGCATACCATAACGGTCGGTTGCAAAGATAATTGCATTACCATCGGCAGTCCAACGAGGGCTTACGCTGAAATATCCACTACCAGTGATATTTGTTACCTCGCCACCTTGTGCGCTCACGATAGCCACATCGCTATAAGGGTCGTGTCCGTTACCAATGATTTCAAGAGCAAACCACTTGCCGTCAGGACTCCATGTGTAGTAGAAACCACCATCAGTACGATACCAATGAGTACCATCGGTTACTTGACGAAGTTTCTTAGTTTCGAAGTTGTAAACCATAAGTTTGTTACGATCTTCGATAAACGCAATTTCCTTGCCGTCAGGTGAATAAGTTGGGTAAGTGCGTTCCACCTTGTCATTAGGCAATAGAATTTCTTCCTTGATAGATGTTGCATTAGGGAAGTTAAGATCTTCTTTGCGCTCGATTTCAGCAGTATAAAGTTGCCAGTTACCGCCTCGTTCACTTGCGTATGCAATTTTACGATTTTCAGGATGCCAAGTGATACCATTTTCAGCAGCTGCTGTGTTTGTGATGCGCTTAGTTGTGTTATAATCTACCGATGTAACAAACACCTCACCACGAACCAAGAATGCTACTTGTTTTCCGTCAGGAGAAACTTCATAACCACTTGCACCACTTGAGCTACGCGTAATCATCGGTTTGTTTTCATCGTCGCGCACGATGTCAATCTTCACCTTTGCAGGATTTTTACCCACCGATTGAGTATAGATTTCGCCATCGTAAGCATAGCAAAGTTTGTCATTGTTGCTCACCGACAAGAAACGCACTGGGTGAGTCTTGAACGATGTAACAGCCTTCACCTTCGAAGGATTTGACAATGGGAAGCTATACACATTGAATGAACCACCCTTGCGTTCGCTCAAGAAATACACTGTCTTACCATCGGCTGCCAACACTGGGTTACGGTCTTCGCCAGCACGATCGGTTAAGTTGGTGTGCTTGCCTGTTGCCACATCATAACGCCACACATCACGAGTGATTGACGATGTGTGATGCTTACGCCATTCATCTTCAAAGCCTTTCTTATCTTGATACAAGAAGAACTTGCCCGACCTGTCGAAATTCACCATTTCGGCAGGTGTTCCAAGCACTTGAGTTGTGCTACCTCCATCTACGCTCACTGAATATAGTTCGTTCATAGCCGATGTAGGGAACATTGCGCTTGTAGCAGGGTCTTGAATTGCTGCATTGAAAAGCACTTGCTTGCCATCTACGCTGAATGCAGTTGGGATTTCGCCCACCGAGTTTTTAGTGAGGCGTTTTGCTGCGCCACCATTAGCATTCATCACATACACATCCATGCTACCGTTGCGGTCGCTTGCGAAAGCAATCTTACTTCCGTCCGGACTCCACACTGGTGAACAATCGTAGGCCGATTGAGTTGTCAACTGCACAGCCGAGCCACCCTTTGAAGCGACCTTATAGATGTCGCCCTTGTAGCAGAACACAATCTCCTCACCATTAGGAGATATGCGCACATCTCTTAGCCATAATGGCGTTACAGCTCCTGCTGTTGCAAAAGCCGATGCCAAAACAAAGCTTAAAACTGTTTTTTTCATATTATTTTCTCTTTTAATGTTTATTTTCAAGTATATCCAATCTCGGTTTTGACGCAGGAATTTTACAAATTGCGCCAATCAGCTACAAATTTAATATTAAATTTGTTATTTTCATCACTTTGCACTACCTTTGAATGACACTTTTATTTAATAATCGCTTTTATGAAATTAAAATCATTAGTTTTAAGTACAATTCTACTTATGACATCTTGTAACATAACTGCTCAGGACATTCAACTACCAGAGCCTACTCGTAACGGTGGAATGCCATTAATGGAAGCAGTGAACAATCGTCAATCATCACGCGAATTCACCAATGCCACTCTCACTCATCAACAATTAAGCGACATGCTATGGATTGCTTGTGGCTACAATCGTCCCGACAAGCGTACTGTGGCTACTGCACTCAATCGTCAAGAAATGAGTGCCTATGTAATCACTCCCGAAGCTGTGTATCGCTATGAGCCTAAAGAAAACAAGCTCATTCACATCAATAGTGGCGACCATCGCGGTGTGAGCGCAATGCAAGACTATGCAAAAGTAGCCCCTCTCAATGTGGCTCTTGTTGCCGACCTTGCTAAGCAAGACAAAGATATTTTTGCAGGAATGACTGTGGGTGCTATGAGCAACAATATCTATCTATGGTGCGCATCTGAAGGTTTGAAAACAGTAGTTAGAGCAAGTTTCGACCAAGAAGGTTTGAAAAAGGCTCTTAAACTCAACGATAAGGAGACTGTGTTGCTTGTACAGACTGTAGGTAAATAAAGCAACGCACATCTATCTTCTATGAAAAATTTATATATTTCATTAGCGTTAGCTTTATGCTCAACGCTGCTTGTTGGTTGTGATGCTCCCGAAAACGAAAATGGTCCTGTAAAAATCATCAACATGACCAAATCGAACAAAACAGCCAACAACGGCAACGAAAATTTCGTTTACAATGTCAAAACACGAGGCGTTGGCAAGTCACTCGGAGCGGCTTTCAACGACAAGAATGATGTGCAGTTACAAGCAGCGCAAGCGATAGGTATTGACCCTATAGAATCTTATAAAGATGCCTATAACATCAACCAACCTATCGTTGAGATTACATCCTGCGACGAATATGAACTTGATTCACTATCACATTCTTTACCCTACCTCATTCCTAAAGCAGCAACACTTCTTAAGGACATAGGAAAGGCGTTCACCGACACTGTAGTGGCACGCGGAGGTAAAGAATGCCGAATGATTGTAACAAGTGTGCTTCGCACCAACACTTCTATCGCCAAATTGCGCCGTCGCAATCGCAATGCTACCGATATGTCGTGCCATGTCTATGGTACTACATTCGATATCAGTTGGCGACGATTCCACCATTCCGACTCTACCTACATCATGAGTACCGAGGACTTGAAGAACATTCTTGGTGAGGTGCTTTACAAAATGCGCGAGGACGGACGCTGCTATGTGAAATTTGAACGAAAACAAAGTTGCTATCACATTACTACACGATAAACATTTCTACGACAATGAACCAATTCAACGATATAATCGCTAAATATAAGCAAACCAAAGGCATCAATCAGCTAAACATCGCCACTGCTCTCATCGACATGGACGGTGTGTTGTACGATTCGATGAAATACCACACTATTGCGTGGAAAAAGCTCACCGACGAACTCAACATCGAGGCTTCTCTCGATGAATTCTACATCTATGAGGGTATGACAGGGGCTGGCATTATCCGATTGCTATTCAAACGCTCTTTCAACGAAGAAGTGAGCGACGAAAAAGCTGCCGAGCTATATGCCATCAAAGCAAAATATTTCGGCGAAGTGGGCAAGGTGGAAGTTATGCCCGATGCTCAACGCATGACCTCTATTCTGCGCGACAACAATATCGAACGCGTGCTTGTAACTGGTTCGGGACAAGCATCTATCTTGAATTGCCTCGATACCGACTATGCTGGAATTTTCGACCACGACAAGCGAGTTACTGCTCACGATGTTACCAATTGTAAGCCTCACCCTGAGCCTTATCTACGCGGAATGGAGAAAGTTGGACGCACAGCCCAAGAATGTATCGTTATCGAGAACGCCCCTCTTGGCGTCAAGGCAGGCAAAGCTGCTGGCTGCTTCGTAATAGGTATTACTACAGGTCCTATTCCTAAAGATGAAATGGAAAAGGCTGGTGCCGACTTGGTATTTGGCTCAATGGCCGAATTTGCCAATGCACTACCTACTCTTATCGAAGCTTTTAGAAATTAATCAGCACAACACAACATTATGTCACAATCAATTATATTCACCAACGAAATAAATCAAGCGCTCGCACAATTGCTTTCAGAAATGGATTTCAATAAGCTATTTGTGCTTACCGATGAGAACACGGCTCACTATGTTGCGCCTAAGTTTGGTGAAACACTTTACACACATAATGCTATAAATATCACTATCCCGGCAGGCGATACCTACAAAAATATCGAGAGCCTTGCTCATGTGTGGAGCGAACTTGGCAACAATGGTGCTACTCGTCGCTCGCTATTGATCAATCTCGGCGGTGGCATGGTTACCGACCTTGGTGGATTTGCTGCGTCAACATTCAAACGCGGCATTCCTTTCTTCAACATTCCTACAACACTATTGAGTGCTGTCGATGCAGCCGTTGGTGGCAAAACTGGCATCAACTTCAATGGTCTAAAGAACGAAGTGGGTGTGTTCAACGAGGCGAAAGCTGTTATCATTTCCACTATTCCTCTTTACACACTCCCTATCGAGGAAGTGAAATCGGGATTTGCCGAAATGCTAAAGCATAGCCTTCTCAAGGACTCTTCAACTTTCAACAAGTTGCTTGCATTCGACTTCGACAACTACACACCCGACCATCTTCTCGACCTTCTCGAAGAATCGGTGAATGTGAAACGCGACATCGTGGCTCAAGACCCTCACGAAAAGGGATTGCGACGCGCGCTCAATCTCGGACACACCGTAGGTCATGCTTTCGAAAGTCTTGCCATGCAACGCCTAGCACCTATTCCTCACGGATATGCCGTTGCTTGGGGTATGGTAGTGGAATTGGTATTGTCGCACTTGATGCTTAAGTTTGACAGTACCATCTTGCATCGCTATGCACAATTTGTTCACGACAATTACGGAGCTTTCCACATCACTTGCGACGATTACCCTGCACTTATCGCTCTTATGCAACACGACAAGAAGAGTAACCGTGGCGAAATGAATTTCTCACTACTCAACGCCATTGGCGACATAAAAATCAACTGCGAAGCAAGCGAGGACGATGTTAAGGCATCACTCGACATCTATCGCGACTTAATGCACATCTAATTCATTACAAAATGCTTAAATATCACACCATTGACATATCTTGCCGAGTAATCCCTAACGAAGTGAGCCTCGTGGTGAACATCACAGGTTGCACCATTAAGTGTCCTGGTTGCTGCGAACGCACTCTTTGGAAAGACAAGGGCACTCCACTCACAATTAAGGAATTGCGTGGTATATTACAAAACTACTGCCATGTCATCACATGTGTGTGCTTTATGGGTGGCGAACACGAACCAAGCGAAATCAACACTATGGCTCGATTCATCAAGCACAATTTCGCAGGATTGAGAACGGCTTGGTACTCTGGTCTTGATGAAATAGCCAAGGAAATTGATTATTGCAATTTCAACTACCTCAAGACTGGTCCTTATCAAGCATTCAAGGGCGCTCTTGGAACCCCCGACACCAATCAACGAGTGTTTGAGGTTACTGAGGATTGCACTCTCATCGACATTACCGACCGATACATTCGCACCGAGCCCGACGAAGTGCGTCAATTAGATAACGACGCGGCTAAGACAGAAGAAATAGTGGAAGAACCTCAAGACGACGATGCCGGAAATGCCGACAACAACAATAACATCGAAAACGAAGAAATAGGCGACTACGAAGATGTTGAGGCACTTGCTCCTATCGAAATTGCCGACCGTCAAGAGGAAAAACAAGAAGAAATCCTTCCACAAGTCGTTGAAGAAACTGTAGAAGAGCCACAAGTAGAAGAAGTTCAAGAAGCCGAACAGCCTAAACCTGAGAAGCCTAAAAAAGCAAAATCAAAGAAGGCGAAAAAGCCAAAACAAAAGGTTGCAGAACAACCACAACCTACCGAGGAGCAACCACAAGTTGAGCCAATACAAACCAAACAACCTCAACAAGACACCAACCCTCCTATCGACGGAGTAATAATGGAGATATAAAATCAATATCCGCCCTGATTTTTCAAGGCGGATATTTTATTTAGATTACATCCCTACTTCTTACATTCTACGAATTTATTGTGGTATTCGTCGAGAATGGCACGAATAGCAGTACCAATCTTTAGGTAATCGCTTTCCACAAGATTAGCCAACGATGCACGCACCGACCATAGAGGCCCGTCAAATCCGTCGCCATTGAGCAGCACCACTGCTGTTTCTTGAGCCAATCGCATCACGAAATCGAGAGGTTCGTAGTTTGCTTCGAGATACTTAGCAAAGTCTTCTCCATAGAACTTCTTAGCCCACACCATTATGTCGATTTCAGAGTAATAGCCTGCACGCAACTCATCGGGTAGCAAGGTGAATCCTGTTGTTTGCCACAATGCTTCGAGGCGTTCCTTGATTTTCTTTTGCATCTTTGCTTTATACACATTTTCGGTGTCGAGCAATGAGAATGCAGCAAATAGCGACATCTGAATTTGTTGTGGAGTTGACAACCCTGCCGTGTGGTTCAATGCCACAAGACGGCTATCGGCCACCATGCGATCGATGAATTTCATCTTTTCGGGTTCGAGAGTCAACGAGCCATAGCGTTTGTTGAGCGCACACTTATCAGCTTCGGGAAGATTAGCTATCAAGCGGTCAAATACATTTTGCTGTTGCGCTGCAATGACTGCCAAACGCCAACCAGTAGCACCGAAATACTTCGAGAATGAGTACACGCACAAGGTATTTTCGGGCAATTCATACATAAGCGAACGGAAATCCTTCACAAATGTGCCATACACATCGTCGGTGATAATCATAAGGTCTGGATTGTCGGTTTTCACGATGTCGATAATACGATCGAGCGTGTGTCGCGACAAGGTGTAAGATGGTGGATTGCTCGGGTTCACAAGACACAGCAATTTCACATTCTTATCGCGTAGTTTATCTATTTCTTCATCGGCATATTGCCATGTGTGATAGCCATTTTGGTCAACGCGATTTGCACTTATCTCCACCACATCAAAGTTGAAGCGAGCCAAGTGAGGAATCTCAATATAAGGTGTGAAAATAGGCGACATTAGCGCAATTTTATCACCTTCGCGCAGCAAGTAGTTTTGTTGGAGCGAATCGAATGCATAACACATTCCCGCCGTACCACCTTCGCACGCGAATAGGTCAAATTTCATATCTTTACAACCCTTTCCACCCATTTCCTGAGCCAGATAATCTTGCACAATCACCTCTGTGTTACGCAATATGCGGTCGGGAGTTGGATATTGGTCGCCTATCACTGCTTCAGCCCATTCGAGAGCCAAATCATCGGGGTCGGTACCCTTTGCCACAAGGTAAATGAATGCTCCATTTAGCAATTCGGCCCCACGGCAGTCCTGATGATTCACTATAAAATCACGCAATCGCACCGCCATGCCTTGTTTCGACGGAATACCTGCTATGCCTGCTTCGTCATACATCACTCGCTTACATTCGTTCATAGCCCACTCTCCCAATAGGAAGAATGCTTCGCGCGGAATGGTCGAAATCCAGTTAGGGTTGCCTCGACCGGCATTTAAGAACGTGTGAGTAGATTTTCGAGCGTCAGCTTGCGCCATTGCAATCAATTTGTTTTTGATTTCAAAAGGGCTCATTTTTTCAAGTTGCTTTTCATATTCACGCGAAAGCAACTTATCGTTTTCTTTTTGTTTGTCCATTGTTTTTTGACATTTTAATAATAAACATTGATTTTGGTTATGCCATTAGCAGTACGATTGCCACACCCCATAGGATTAGCAGAGTATTGCCGATTGCATAAGTAACTGTGTAACCCATAGCTGGGAGCGTGCTGTCGAGCGAATCTTGAATTGCACCAAGGGCTGCTGTAGTGGTGCGACCACCGGCACAACAACCGAGATTGATCGCTGGGTGGAACTTGAATATCTTGGCTCCCATCCATATTCCAATAAGCAACGGAATAGTGGTAGCAAGCACACCTGCGATGAACAACATAAAACCTACTTCCTTAATACCACTAATAAAGGTTGGACCTGCCACAATACCAATTACGGCAATGAACATATTCAAACCCAAATTATTAAGAATCCATACTGCAGGTTCGGGTATACCACCAAATGTTGGGTGCTTTGAGCGTAACCAACCGAAGAACAATCCAGCAATCAATGCGCCACCGCTTGTACTTAGGCTGATAGGTACACCTCCAAGATGTAATGTTAATGCTCCGATGAGTCCACCGATCACAATACCCAATCCCACAAACACAAGGTCGGTCTTATTGGTTGGACGGTCTACATAACCCAACTGTGGAGCCGCTGCATTCACTTCTTGCACAAGTCCCACGATGCGAATAGTATCGCCTGCTTGAAGCTTTGTTTGCGCAAGCACAGGAATTTCCACGCCACCACGCTTAATGCTCTTAATCATTATACCACGCATAAACGGTTTTGCTCGTAGGTCGTCAACAGTACTGCCATCGGCCACTTTCTTGGTAATCGTGATTGGCAATTCTTCGGCTGGGAAGCTAAGTAGTTCGTAATCGCTCACTTCGGCTCCAATCCAACTTTCGTCTTGCACAATATATTCGCGACGACCGCTCAACACCATTTCATCGCCTATCGACACTTTCATATCGGGTTTTACCTCCACTATCTCACCATTGATACGCAAGCGTTCCACAAAGATGCGTCGTCCAAGGCTCTTGAAGTGTTCTTCAATCTCATCTACTGTGCGAGGAGTAGCAAAGAAATCGGCCGAAACCTTATAAGCACGAAATGATACAGGACGGCAAGCATTAATGTAAGCAGGATCATCTGTAATACTACTTTGATTGAGTTTTCGAGCAAGTTCTACTGTTTGTGCCTTCACTTTTTCAAGACCACCAAGTAGCTTAGGACCTATGTTACCAAGGATATAAGCCGAGCCCACAGTACCAAATATGTAGGTTACAGCATAACACACTGGAATCATATCAATCCACGCTTTCTTTTCGGCAGCCGACACTCCAAGTGTTTGAATAGTATCGCCACCCACACCGATAACGGCCGATATTGTTTGTGCACCCGACAACAATCCCGCAGCTTCTCCTGGATTGTAACCAAATGCGACAGCAATACCCCAAGTTACGAGCAAACACACAACACACAACACACAGGCAAACACGACTTGCTTTATGCCGTCGCCTCGCAAGGCGCTAAAAAATTGCGGTCCTACACTGTAACCTATCGAGAACAGAAACAGCAAAAAGAACACCGACTTCAGCGGTCCTGAAATCGCTATGCCCATTTGCCCCACAAGAACGCCCACAAGTAGCACCGATGTTACTGTACCGAGCGAGAAACTCTTGTACTTAAGCTTCCCTATCCAGAAGCCTACGCCAATCGTGAGAAATATCGCCAATGAGGGATATTCTCTGAATGTGTCAACAAACCAATTCATAATTCATACTTGTTTTTTGTTATTAAACATTTTTCTTCGATAAAACACTACAACGGCTTACTTGGTTTGCTACACGACACAAAAAAGTCAACCTATCCACACGATAGATTGACTCCTTAATGTTATGTTCAAAATTTAATTTATTCCATTATAACTCCGAAAGAGCGTTTTTGACGGTCGACAAGCATTTTTTCGAAGTTATCCAACACAGTTCTCATTTCGTCCGACAGATAAGACAAGAACTTTGCTACCAATTCATCGGGCACTCCATAAAAAGCTGCTGCTATACTTCCTGTCATACATGCTATCGTATCACTATCACCTCCAAGCGACACAGCCAATCGCACTGCCGACTCATAGTCATCACTTTCGAGGAAAGCGATGATTGCTTCAGGACAACAACCTTGACATGTTTCATTGAAACTATAGTCAGGTCTTATTTCGTCGCATGTACGGCTCAAATCATAGTCAAATTCGCTCTCGATATATTCCTTTATCTCTTGCTTTGATTTGCCCATTCGTGCAAGATATATTGCCGATGCTATGGCTTGCGCACCTTTTATTCCTTCGGGGTGATTGTGGGTTACTTCGGCCGACTCTTCGGCAAGTTTCAATGCCTCCTTGAGCGATCTTGCATAAAATCCCACAGGACTCACACGCATTCCCGATCCATTGCCATAGCTATTATATGGCTTGTGCATATTAGTGTCTCTACTAAATATCCAAAAGTAGAACATTCCTCCATATCCCGCATTAGGATAACGAAGCCCCCACTCACGCAATATTGGAGCCAAATCATCGCCTGCATGGTCGTAGATATACTTGTTGGTATACTTCATATCCTTCGTCATCAACCATTCAGCCACAGCGATAGTCATCACCGAATCATCAGTGAAAAAGCATTCCTCATGCGCAAATTCAAAATCGGTGGCTCTATAATTATCCCACTCAAATCGTGAGCCCACTATATCGCCTATTATTGCTCCTATTATGCCTTTTGTTACCTTACAATCCTGCACTTGTAGACCATTTTCTTCCATACTTTTTTTCTCCTATTTTTGTGTTTTAAAATTCCAGTCTAAATCCTTTTTTCTTCATTCTCACATATTCTTCCGAGTTAAATTTAAATTTGCTCGGTATGCGTGTAGGTGTATCGTCGGCTCTTTCTTCTACGGGTTTCACAATATTCAATTTTTGAATCTTGCGATGGAAATTGCGACGATCAAACTTCACTTGCAATATTGCTTCATATAAATTTTGCAGCTGTGGCATTGTGAACACCTCTGGCAACAGATCAAATCCTATTGGTTCGAAGTGTATTCGCTCACGCAATCGGATAGTGGCTTCTCGCAAAATCTTATCATGGTCAAAAGCCAACTTAGGAATTTCGTTCAAGCCAAACCATTGAGCTCTTGTTGCATCATCACCGCCTTGTACTTCCGAAATCTTCACCAATGCAAAAAATGCTATCGTAATCACGCGCTCGCGAGGGTCGCGACGCACTTCGGTAAATGTGCGCAACTGCTCAAGTCGGCTACATGCAAAACCAGTTTCTTCTTTTAGCTCACGCATTGCACATTCCTCAGCAGTTTCTGTTATTCGAAGGAATCCTCCAGGCAATGCCCAAGTACCTTTGTAAGGGTCAATTCCGCGCTCAATAAGAAGCACCTTCAACTCCATTCCGTCATACCCAAATATTACGCAGTCGGTAGTCACTGCAGGATGCGGATATTTATATGAATACTGTTTTTCTTCCATGCTGTAGTAATTATTGTGTATTTATCACTCAAAAATACTACATTTTTTTCCTTTTTCCAAAATTCTAATTTCATTTTTTTCTTCCTTTCTTTTTAATTCTACTTTTCTTCACTCTACCCTCCCGTTTGGTGTGCTATGCCAAACGGGAAGCTTCTTGCGGCAATAGTCCTTTTGTGTTCTCTTTTTTGTTCATTTTTGTTTAACTCTCTTTCATACATTTTTCCTTTCCCATGGCACCTCCTTTTTCACACTTCAGCACTTCTTTTTTCCTATTCAGCGTGTGTTTATGTGTTTTTCAGACACAAAGGTATATCTTTTCTTTGAATCCAACAAATATTTTGCGTATTTTTTACACATTTCCACTTTTTTCTTGTTAAAAACGCTCAAAATAGCACAAAAAACAAATCCCGGAGACTCATTTTTTCATTTTTAGAGAGTCGCCGGGATTATACCTATCACGCTTCAGTTAGCGCATAGCTTATATCAATCTATGTATCTCATCTGCGATCTCCTGTGCAGTAAATTCTATGTCAAACAGGCTTTCTCCCACCTCGTTCTCGTAAGCATATTTGAGCGACACTCCCTGTTTCGACAGGTCTTCAATCATATATTTCATATATGCATACATACCCACCAGTTCTTTCTTCAGCATTTCACGCGATGTCGACAGCATTTCGGGAGTAATAGCCGCCTTGTTGGCTCCAACAAGAATGTATTTGTATACCACCGAATCTTCAACCGACAACACATCAGAATAAATCACACCATTGCCAAAATCGACAGGTAGAGCTGCCTTAGCATTGTCAACTATATACATCATATAGTATTCTTTTTCGTACAAAGGCTCTCCATTGGCATCGTTCAAGCGGCGCAATGCTTCTACAAGGTGCTCATTCTCCACGAGCATTATTTTCACTGTATCGCCGTCAAGATTTAGGTATGAATATCTTATCCACAAGCCCGATTCTTTAAGCGCTTCCTCCTTAATTGGATTACCCTTAACTATTTCGCTCAAGAAACCCATTGCACCAAACTTTGGATTTACTGCATATTTCGATTCGCCAACAACTCGGGCGTAATCATCTTTTAACTTAAGTGTATAATAAAGTCCATCACCTTCTATACCTGCCTCAACCATATTTCCTATTGGAGTAGCCATAGGTAGCGTGAGATTCTTTGTTGCACGACGGAATTCATCACGCAATTTCTCACCTTCAGTCTTACAGCCAGTTAGCACCACAGTTATAATCACTGCAACTATTAATAAATAACGCTTCATTGCTATATTGTTTATGATTTTTCTTTTTTTTAAACGATTACACACACTCTTTCTGTGCACATTAAATATCATGAGATTTTCTTCTAAGCTTCACCACAAAGTTACCAACTTTTTTTATTCTCGGACACAATTTTTTCGCGAAAAATATTGACAAGATATCAACACCCTCGCTGCATATCATTTTAATTCAAAAACAGCAATATCGCTCGATGTTCCAATACGGAAAGGAGGTCCCCATAGCGACAAGCCGCACGATACATACACATGCGAATGCGACCATTTGCGATAGCCATAGCTTTGCTCGTACATCATATCTACAAGCATATTCATAGGGAACACTTGTCCTCGGTGGGTGTGTCCACTCACTTGCACATCTACCCCAAGACTATCTTTCTTCGCCACTTGATAAGGTTGATGATCGAGCATAATCATAGGCTTAGAGCTATCGGTCTTGGCTACAATATCGCGCAATGACAGTCGGCGCTTATTGTGCCTATCGTCGCGACCCACGATTTGCAATCCACAAGGCAATTCCACTATCGTGTCGCGTAGCAACACTATCGGTGTTTCTTTCAAGAAACTCACAGCCTCATCGATACCACTTATATATTCGTGATTTCCTGGCACCATATACACTCCCAACGGCGCAACAATCTGCGACAACTCTTCATTCATTCGATTTTCACGCAATGGAGTTACATTGTTGTCAATCAAGTCGCCCGCAATGAGCACTATATCGGGATTTTGCGAGTTGATGAGTTCGACATATTTCTTGAGTCGTTCCTTGCCTGTGGCGTAACCCAAATGCACATCGCTCACAGCCACCACCCTCACTGGTGTTGATAGTGGTTTGTCAAGTGTTATCGCAATTTTATTCACCACAGGGTTACAATAGTTGTAATACCCATAAGCGAGCACACACGCAGTGAGTCCTGAACAGCACCAAAATCCATACTTAAATGTGGGCAAAAATATTCTCACTACATCGGCAACAACCAATGCCATCACCATATATAATATCGCCACAAGCCATATCGAACCTGCCACATACAGCACTTGTTGCATTACCGACGGCAACTTATCACGCCCCACCAACGACACTACCAATGCAAATGCGACTACCCAATACACCACCGACAACAAAATCTTACCCCACAACGGCAAAAATACCATTGAGTACAACATTCGCACATACACATAGGCATTGCCTACGATGTATAATATAGGTAGTAATAAGAATAGTATTTTCATCATAGGGAATTAGCTATTTATTCTTCCGACTTGTGTGAGTCACCCTTTTCTTCTCGCTTGCGTTGGATATATGAAAGTTCGCCCATAGCAAACGAGCCATCACGAGGGTCATCAACAAGAGGCTTCAACAATGCCTCTGCCTCATCATAGTTACCTTTTTCTATAAGCAGATAGCAACGGCGGCGAAACAAGAATCTACTATATCGCTCCAAATCGGGCGCATCGCTATCTTCTTCATCAATACGGCTCATCACTTTTTGCACTTGCTCGGTAGCTTTCATCACGGCGTCCATAGCTCTCACATCGCCCGAGTTCACCAAGCAATTGATATATTCCATATCATATCGTACGCACACCTTGAAAGCCACTATCTCAAGATAGTACAAAGCCTTTTCATATTGTTGCAACTCAGCAAAGCAGAAACCAAGCATATAGCACACTTCGCCAAATGTTTCACGCATTCTCGGCGACAAATGGTCGAACGATGCACGCAAATGAGTATATGCCACCAAAAGTCTAACGATAGCTTCATAGTAACGACCACTATTGAATAACTTGCGACCGAAATACAATTCTTCTCTTGCATCGGGAATTTCGCAATCCAACAATAGTGCTTGCTCGTCAGTAAGTTCGTCGGTTTTTCCTGCTTCCAACTTGTCGTAAGCATCTTTTCGCATATATTCCACTTCGGCAACGCGACCTCTGTCCGACACTTTATCAAATGCGATAACAAATGTCTTGGCAAAAGCTTTATTGTCGGGCGAGCCTGCCTTTATGCTCTCGCTGATAGGTTGTCCTGACACCGACACAGTAACTCGGGCATACAATGTGTGTTCTGTTTCGCCATCAGCTTCCACAAACACATTCACCACCGACGACTTCTCGCCATCGCCCTTATGAGTACCTGTAACCACTAAGTTAACCCAGTCATATTTGAACGAAGTGTTAGCTATATCTTCGCTATTCACATTCAACAGCGTCTTAAAGACATCAACTTGCGCCAACTCCTCGCTCTCATAGGCAACCGACTCTCCAGTATTTGCAGTAGCTACCACTTTATTAATAGCCAACTTTTCTAAACCTATATTATTCAAGAAATCGGGCAATAGATACTCTTTGACTACATCCACTCGCTTGTAATTATATTGACCGAGTTCACATTCACGCAATAGATAGAGTTCTCTGCGACGAGCCGAATATTCTTCCTCTACATCTTCAGTTTTTGTTTTTTGCTGTTCTTCACGAAGAACATCCAATGCTCTGCTATAAGAATTGCGCAAATTGAAGCCCATTTCTATATTTCGCTCCAAATATACATCCACATTAGGGATTACACTCATAATAGGACCTCCCATCACGACATTAAATCCCACATTCTTCTCATCATCGGTTAGATAATATTCCAATCGCACTTGACTGGGAGCATTACTGTTCACCATATTGCACAATATGCGAGCTGTTACCAAATCTTCCATTGGCAACATACCGATATTAGGCATAACAATCTTGGCATAAACTGAATTGGCCAATCCTTCAATATAGAAATCGCCCCCTTGAAAAGAAAATGTGTACGATTTCAACTCATCACCCTCATCCGTCTTTTCTTTCGAATGCAATTTGCACGGACAACCTTTCGATTTCAATAATTTCACAGCATAATCCACACCAAATTCCACCCCTTCATATCCTTGAGGAGTTTTCTTCTTTTTCGATTGCGTCCATGCTGCGACTACACCTACGGCACCCATTACAGCACCCCAAATTAGCCAAAAATACAATGTATCCATACCTTCTCGATTTATTTTTTTCCTATATAGTTTGTGTTATTCTTCTAATAAGCAATTTACTTTGCGTCGGCAAATTTATTAGGGAATTTAATGTCGTCGGCTGGGCGAGTAAGTGCACGCACTATCAATATCACACCCACTACAATGAATGGCACACTAAGCAATTGTCCCATATTCATTCCTATCGACTCTATCATACCCACTTCCCAAGGTTCTTGCACATTCTTCACATATTCTATCAAGAATCGTGCCGAAAATAGCACTGTGAAGAACACACCAAAAATGAGACCTTGACGGCGTTGCGCATTCCACTTCCAATACATAAGCATAAGCACTACAAATAGTGCCAAGTAGCACAAAGCTTCATATATTTGTGTTGGGTGGCATGGAACAGTCATTATAGGTTGTGCTCCATGCATCCAAGCACCAATGTTATCGATAAATGAGAATCCCCATGGTAGGTCGGTTGGTCCACCATAGATTTCGTGGTTGAACAAGTTACCCATTCTTATCAATGCACCCACAAATGGAACAGGCACAACAAGACGGTCAAATGTCCACAACGGATTCTTCTTAGTTACATATTTTGAATACAACAAGATAGCTATCACAATACCTATTGCTCCTCCATGACTGGCAAGACCACCTTCCCACACCTTGAGAATATCGCCAAGATGCTGTGAATAGTAATCCCACGCATAGAAGAACACATGGCCAAAGCGTGCGCCGAAGAATGTAGCCACTACCACATAGACAAACAACGAGCCAACCCACTTTTCGGGTGCGCCTTCATGACGAAACATTCGCCACACTATCTCATAACCTACAAGAAAGCCTATAGCAAACATCAATCCATACCAACGCACGGTTACAGGCGAACTGATCAGCTCGGGGTCGAATGTCCAAGTTATAAAGTCAAGCATATCTCTTTGTATTTACGATGATGTTTCTTATTCGGTTGCTGGCTTCACATCCACAAGTTCGATGTCGAAACGCAATGCTTCGTAAGGTGCAATCACGCCACCTGCTCCACGCTCGCCGTATGCAAGGTTATAAGGAATCCACAAAGTGATCTTACCACCCTTACCAATCAACTTCAAACCTTCAGTCCAACCCGAAATCACTCTATTCAATTCAAATGAGATAGGTTCATCCTTGTCGTAAGAATCTGGACGGAATTGCTTTAGTTGAGCCTTGCGAGCTTCAGGCATTTCGGCATAACGAGTTGCATCGAATGTTTCGCCCGATTGCTTTGTACCCTTATAGTGAACAGTTACATTATCTTTATCCGATACTGGCATCAATTTCTTGTCGCCCTTCTTTTCAATCTTATACACCAATCCCGATGGAAGCACCTTCACACCTTTTTGTTGTGCCATTTCGTTCAACCAAGCAGCACTCTTGTTCTTAATTGCCATAGGACGATCGATTTCATAATAGCGACGGATGTAATATTGTGCCTTATCGTTATCCATGATTGCTTTACCTTCGCGATAATCGCGCATACCTTGCAATACCCAGTACATTTGAACTGGCAAATCGCTCTTTGCAATATTATTTCCAAGATTCATCGCAAATGCCTTAGTTACATAAGCACGCTCATGCTCAGTTTCGAACACGCGAGATTGTAGATACATGGTCTTGCTCCACACCTTGAGTGAATCCAAGTCGGCTTGACCTGCCTTCACGCGATCGACATATGTCTTACCGAAATATTCGTTGATAATCTTTGGCAATTCATCGGCTGTTATTGTCAAGCTATCTTCTTCAAGTGTTGCCACGCCAAGGGCAGCATTGCTCACCGCCTTGTCAAACACATTATAATCAAATGGAATATATTCGAACTGCTTGTTCATTCCAAATGCTACATTCACACCCGAAGCATACGACAATGTGTCCATCTCTGCTTCATTGCCCCACTCTTTATTTTGCGCTGTTGCGCTCACTCCTGCACACAATAGTGCAGCCAAAATTATACTTATCTTTTTCATATTTATCATATTTTTTATAAACGAATTACAAATATAAGAATTTTATTATAAAAACACCAAATTACGCCGTAATTCTATTTATTTACAATTATTTAGTATCTTTGCAGTCGAATAGAGAGATATTAATAGAAAATTGACATATGAAAAAGACAATTATTGACTTATTCGAAGCGTCGGTAAAGCGCTATCCTAACAATACTTTCTTGCTCGAGAAGACAAGCAAAGTATTCGAACCCACTACTTATACACAAGTAAAAGAACAAGTGTATCGCCTTGGTGCTGGTCTGCAAGCTCTTGGTGTAAAGAAAGGTGACTGCATGGCCCTTCTTAGCGAAGGTCGCAACATGTGGGTTATAGGTGAACTTGCTATGTTCTACGCAGGTGCTGTGAATGTACCTCTTTCAATCAAACTTGAAGAGCGCAACGACCTAATGTTCCGCCTCACTCACGGTGATGTGAAATATGTAATGGTTTCGGGCACTCAATTAAAGAAAGTGCGCGCTATCAAGGACGAACTTCCTGAAGTGAAATACATTATCGTATTCGACAAGCAAGACAGCTACGAAGAACGCGAAATCGCCCTTGAAGATGTATTCAAGATGGGTGACGAGTTCCTTGCTTCACACTCAATGGAAGAATTCCTAAGTGTAGCCAACTCTATCCAAAACGACGACTACGCTACTATCACTTACACCAGTGGTACTACTGCCGACCCTAAGGGTGTGGTGCTTACTCACCGCAACTACACTGCCAATGTGGAACAATCGCTAACTCTTGTCGACATCGACGAAACTTGGCGCACTCTTATCATCTTACCTCTTGACCACTGTTTTGCTCATGTGGTAGGTTTCTACATCATGATGGCTCAAGGTGCTACTGCAGCAACTGTTCAAGTGGGACGCACTCCTCTCGAAACTCTTAAGAATATCCCTAAAAACATCAAAGAAGTTCGCCCTCACTTCATTCTTAGTGTACCAGCGCTTGCTAAGACTTTCAAGAAGAATATCGAACAAGCTATCCGCGCTAAGGGTAAGACTACTGAACGCTTGTTCAACTTCGGTTTGAAGGTTAAGCAAACTTACTATGGCGACAGCAACCTAGACAGCAAGGGCTTGCGCATTTTCTTGAAGCCTCTTGTTGCACTATTCGACAAATTGATTTTCTCTAAGGTGCGCGACAACTTCGGTGGCGAACTTCGTTTCTTCATCGGTGGTGGTGCATTGCTTGATAAGGATTTGCAAAAGTTCTATGTAGGCGTGGGCATGCCTATGTACCAAGGTTACGGACTTTCTGAGGCTACTCCTGTAATCTCTTCTAATGGTCCTGAAAAATATCGTTTCGGTTCAAGCGGTAAGCTTGTTAAGCCTATCGACTTGAAGATTTGCGACGACAACGGTAAGGAACTTCCTCTTGGCCAAATGGGCGAAATCGTTATCAAGGGCGAAAATGTGATGGCTGGTTACTGGAAAAACCCAGAATCGACTGCCGACACTATCAAGGACGGTTATCTTTACACTGGAGACCTTGGTTACATGACCGAAGAAGGTTTGCTTTATGTAAAGGGACGATTCAAGAGCTTGCTTATCTCAAGCGATGGTGAAAAGTATAGCCCAGAAGGTATCGAAGAAGCAATGGTACAACTTGCTCCATCTATCGACCAAGTTATGCTTTACAACAACCAATCTACCTACACTACTGCTGTTATCGTGCCTAACAAAGATTATTTGAAGCGCACTTTGGCCGAAAAGGGTCTTTCTCTCGACAACGAAGAAGGTCGCAAGGAAGCTCTTAAGCTCATCGAAGCCGATGTGAATATGTTCAAGAAGGGTGGCGTACACGAAACTATGTTCCCTGATCGTTGGTTGCCAACTTGCTTCGCTGTACTTGCTGAACCATTTACTGAACAAAATCAAATGATCAACAGTACAATGAAGATGGTGCGTGGTAAGATCGAAAAGGCTTATGCCGACCGCATCGAGTACATGTATACTCCAGAAGGTAAACAACTACTCAACCCTCGCAACATCGAAGCACTTGCATAATTCTTGTGCTTGATACTCATAAAAACAAGAGTTGCCCACTTCACAGTGAGCAACTCTTTTCATTTTAAACCTTTATTGCTTATGACTACTTTTACTTTTTATTTTGTAAATTATTCGTTCTTTATTTATCCTTCACGCGATTAGCTTCGAGGATAGGTAGATTAGTTTCAGTTGGAACATAGATGACTGTTTTGTCGTTGAGGTTAGCTTGTTGACGCACCCACAAGTATTGAATATAAGCAGGTGTCAAGCTACCATTTTCGATGCGAATAGCTTCAGCAGCACCCTTTGCGCGTTCAATCTCGGCTTGCGCATTAAGTTTTTCGGCTTCAAGGTTAGCTTTTGCTTCCTCAATCTTGATCTTACGGTTTTGCTCAGCCTTAGCGAACTCTGCACGACCACTCATTTCTTGTTGCCACACATTGTAGTAAGGAACGGCGATAAACAAACCCACTACACACACCAATACAATCGCAATTGAACCTAAAGTGATTCCTAAACTTTTTTTATCCATATTCTTTAATTTTTAAGTTGTTAATATTCGTTTTTCTTTACCACAAAGTTAATACGCAACTCATCTTTTTACAAAATTTCTGCAACATTTCAGTATTCATATATAGCAAAAAGATATTTTTAACTGCAAAATTGCAACACACCATTAAAAATCCTAATTACTCGCTCACAATTCCTAATTATTTTCACTACCTTTGTAGAACATATAATTAAGTAAAACACTAAAAATACTAAATACAATGAACAAGCAAGAACATCTTTTAGCTGAAAAGCTTTTGCGCATCAACGCAATCAAGCTTCAACCTGAGAATCCTTTCACATGGTCATCTGGTTGGAATTCTCCAATTTATTGCGACAATCGCGTTACTCTTTCTTATCCTGATGTACGCAATTTCATCAAAATTGAACTTTGCCGCATCGTTGCAGAACAATTCCCTGAAGCTGAAGCTATCGCAGGTGTTGCCACTGGCGCTATTGCTCAAGGTGCACTCGTAGCCGACAATCTTGGTCTGCCTTACGCTTATGTGCGTTCAAGCCCAAAGGATCACGGTCTTGAAAACCTTATCGAAGGTAACTTGAAACCTGGTCAAAAGGTAGTAGTTATCGAAGACCTTGTTTCTACTGGTGGTAGCAGTTTGAAGGCTGTTCAAGCTATTCGCAATGCTGGTTGCGAAGTAGTGGGTATGGCTGCTATTTTCACTTACCAATTCCCTCTTGCTACCGAAAAGTTCGAAGAAGCTAATGTTAAACTTTTTACTATCGGTAACTATTCTTCTATGCTTGAAGCAGCTGTTAAGATTAACTACATCAAGGAATCTGACATTGCAGCTCTTGAAGAATGGCGTAAAGATCCAGCTAACTGGACTCCAAACACCGATCGTAACGCTGACTAATCGATATGGATCTATTTAAAAGCGACATTGCTAAGATAAATTGCGGCATCGATAAAATTTACGCGATGCTATCAAACCCTGAATCGTTCAACGATATAGCTGCTCAACTACCCGAAGAGGTAAAAGCAAAGTTTGCTGGCAAAGCAACCTTTGACAAAGACAGCATCACTCTTGTTGCCGATCCTGTGGGCGAAATCAAACTTAACATTGTGGAACGCGTAGCTCCTAACAAAGTGGTTTTCGCAGCAGCACAATCTCCAGTGCCTTTGCAACTTGTGGTAAACCTCGAAAAGTTGAGCGATACCGAAACTAATGCATGTGCCGAACTTGGAGTAGAGCTTAACCCTTTCATTCGACCTATGTTGTCGAAGCCTCTTCAAGATGGTGCTAAGAAATTCGGCGAAATGCTGTCAAAACTACCATTCGAACTACTATAATCACAAGTTTGAATCTTTATAAAAAACAAGTAGCGCAAAGTTTTTTTTCGCTACTTGTTTTTTGTTCGTAATGGTTCCACATCACCCCATCCATTCACTTAATGTTTTTTCCATTTCGTCGACTGCATCTATATATTTGCGGTACAATTTAGCACCAAATATTCCACCTATAACAACTCCCGCTGTTCCACTTACAGCAAATGAGACATCTATCGAGCTAAACATAACTAACAACATAGCCATACCCATCACCAGAGCAATCAACACTCCTCCATTGTAGTGCTTGCGAAACTTGATTACTCGCTTCATGGCTTCAAGAGCCGTTTCACGCCCCACATTTATTGATTTCAATTCAAAATACAAGTATAACTCACGCACAAATATGAAACCAACAAACACCCAAGTAAGCACATAGAGCAACATCTTTTGCCATTCAGGACAATTCAATTCCGAAACGCCATAACACCAAAAGAAAAATGGCAACAGAAATGGCACAAATATAGCTGAGACAAGACAATGACGGCGAAGCATTGCCAATGGCGATTTCACCTTATTTGCTGTTACCTGGTCGGTAAGTTCCTTTATCTTTTCATCTTGTGCCTTTACATGCTTATCAAGTTCGTTCCATTTATTTTTTAATTCTTCAAGTTCCATAGTAGTTTTTGTTATAAGTTTGCCATATTAGAAAGTTTCTCCTTTGCTCGTCGCAAATGCGATGCCACATTATTACGACTTATACCCATAATTAGCGCTATTTCGTCGTAAGGCACCTCATCAAGCCACAACAATATCATCGCTTTATCCAATCGATTAAGTCGATTGATAAGTTGATACATTTCTCGCAACATCTGAGAGTGCTCCTGTGTGTCATCGAGCAGATAGTGGTTATCGCTCAAATCTTCGTGCGATGAGTGCTTGCGCTCCTTATTGGTATAGGTGATGCAAGTATTCAGGCTCACACGATATATCCATGTCGACATTTTCGACCTATTTTCAAAGCTGTCAATCCCCAGCCACACATTGATAAGCACCTCTTGACGCAAGTCGTTGAAGTTGTCCATATCATCGGCATACATATAGCACACTTTGTTTATCACCTTGCTATATTCTGCCACATATTGCTCAAAGCAAGCACGCCTTTCGGCGTCGGTTCGTTTCATCCTATTGTGATTATTGTTAATAAATACTCCGAGAACATCTTTTTTTCGGTTCATCTACCTATAAGACTACACACTCCTTAAAAAGTTGCACCCTCAAACAAAAAAAATGCTCAACCTCAAAGTTGAGCATTTCTAAATATACTTACAAGTCTTGAACTTCGTCCATTACGCGTAGGAAGTTTCCACCCCATATTTTTGCAATATCTTCTTCGGAATATCCTCGCTCTATAAGCTTCACTGTGATGCGAATTAGGTCGTTATCGCCTCGGCAGCCTTTCACACCACCACCACCATCAAAATCGGTTCCTATTCCCACATGGTCGATTCCTGCCACATCAATAATGTGACACAAGTGATTCATAAAGTCATCTAAGCAAGCATCTTTCTTATTCTTGCGCAAGAACTCATTCACTATGCACACTTGCACCACACCGCCATTTTTGGCTACGGCACGAATTTGGTCGTCAGTAAGATTTCTATCGTGGTCATACAATGCTCGCGACGATGAATGCGATGCTATAATAGGCTTCTTTGAGTGCTTGATTACATCCCAGAATGTCTTTTCCGATGCGTGCGACACATCAATCATCACCCCAAGACGATTCATCTCCTTGATAGCTTTTTTACCAAATTTGCTCAAGCCATTCCAACGAGCAACGGTATCCGACGAACTATCGCAATAGTCGTTATTCTTTGTGTGACACAATGTGATGTAAGTAACGCCAAGATCTTGCACTCGTTTAATATCTTTCAATGAGTTTCCCACGCCATAGGCATTTTCCACGCCCAAGAAGAATGCTTTCTTGCCTTCACTCTTTATGCGCTTGAAATCCTCTGAAGTGCGAGCTATTTCCACTCTGCCTTTGTTCTTTTCCACTTGCTTATAAACTCCTTCAATCAAGAAATTCACTCGCTCAACAGCTTTTTGAGTATTCTCGGCATCACATTTTCCTTGTTTTACCCAGCAAGCAAGATATTGACCATCAAGCAAACCTTCTTCCATTTTAGGTAGGCACACTTGTGTCTTTTCGCGGTTTCCTATGTTATACTCGCCTTTGAAACGCAATGGTGTGTCGGTGTGAGAGTCTATTGTCAAAGCATTGCGATGAACAGCCTTTGCACGACGATACTTATCAGCTTCGTTCAGGAAGAAATAGAAGAATCGAGCCGACACCTCTTCGCCATTATCGGTTTGATACTCTGGGTGGAATTGCACACCCCAAATTGGTCTTCCTTCAGCCGATTCAATAGCTTCAGGTATCGAATCATTGGCCCAAGCTGATATTCTAAACCCTGGCGCAACAGCTTTCACTGCTTGATGATGGAATGTATTGGTCATCAACTCGCTCGTACCTATCACATCACCCAACACTGAGCCTTCTTCAAATCGCACGAGATGTGTTGCCACTGTTCCTGCCACTTTTTGCTTGTGGTGGATAGTTGTATCGGGGTGTTGTGATGGTATGTCTTGATAAAGTGTACCTCCAAATGCTACATTTATCAACTGCTCGCCACGACACACGCCAAACATAGGGATATTCATATCGCCAGCCATGCGAATAAGTGCTACATCATACACATCACGAAGCGAATCCACCTCGCCAAGTTCTGGAATTGGAGCCTCTCCATAGTAAGATGGGTGAATATCACCACCACCTATAAGCAACAAGCCATCCACACGCTTAAGAATATCTCTCAATAGCAAACTATCTGTTGTTACTGGGATTAGCACTGGTGTTCCTCCAGCTTTTATTACCGAATTGGTATAAGTCATTCGTGTTGATGAATTATATCCTGGGTGCGAACACGACACACCTATAAGAGGGCGAACATCACTTTGCACTGGTGCTTTTTGCCCCACCATCGATAGCGAACACACTGCCGCCATCACAATCGACATTAGTTTTTTCATTTCTTTTTGATTTCTTTTTCTTTACGTTCTACAAAGATACAACATTAATACACAAACTGCACAATCACACAAAAAAGAAACGATGTTTCGCAACAGCGTTTCCCAATAAATCTACAATCTATAAAAACATATATATTTCTACTCTACTTTTTTCGACGAATCACTCGTCTTTACTATTTACTCCTCCAAATTTAATCACTTATTAAGTGTATTCCAAATTTATTCATCAATAAATTTTGCACACTTTTATCCTTTTAGTGCATTTCATTATAAATCAACCGGTTACAACTTTATGTTTAAAAACATAGCCCAATAGCAATCATCTACAACCACTATTTTCTACCAATATTGGAAATATTTCACTAAATTTGCATTATTATGGAAAATGTTTGTTTACCCGAAGACCCTTTTATGTTGCTTAGTTTCATCAACATGAAGCTACGCGATTGTTACAACTGCCTCGACTCCTTGTGCGACGACCTCAACCTCGATCGTCAAGCTCTCGAAGACAAACTCAAAGCTGCTGGTTTCGAATATAACGAGGCGCAAAACAAATTTTGGTAACACCACATTTATGAACAACAAACACCTCATCGTAATCACAGGTCCCACTGGCATCGGCAAGACCGACACAGCCATCAAAGTGGCGCAACACCTCAACACCGAAATCATAAGTGCCGATTCGCGACAAATCTATCGCAATCTGCCTATCGGAACGGCTTGCCCCACTGCCGACGAGCTTGCTGCTGTGCCTCACCATTTCATCAACATTCTCGACCTCGACCAATACTACAGCGCAGCTCAGTTCGAAAGCGATGTTCTTGAGCTTTTGCCTCAACTCTTCGCCAAGCATGACTATGTGGTGATGTGTGGTGGCTCGATGATGTATGTCGATGCTGTGTGCAACGGACTCGACAACATTCCCACTGTGAGCGATGAAGTACGCGCCCAAGCCTACTCTATTCTCGAAAACGAAGGCCTTGAAGGTGTGTCACGAAGAGTGGCCGAAATCGATCCCGAATACTATGCCATTGCTGACAAACAAAACGCAAAACGACTTGTTCACGCACTCGAAATATACATGCATTCGGGAAAACCCTTCTCATCGTTCCGCACTGGTGCAAAAAAGCAAAGACCATTCCACATACACAAATTTGTGCTTAACATGCCACGCGAGGAACTCTTTGCTCGCATCAACTCTCGCGTTGATAAAATGGTTGAGCTCGGACTTGAGCAAGAAGCACGCAATGTGTACCATTTGCGACACCTCAACTCACTCAACACGGTGGGCTACAAGGAAATGTTTGCCTATTTCGACGGCACAATGGATTTCAACACAGCTTGCGAACGATTGAAGAAAAATACTCGCGTTTATGCCAAGAAGCAACTCACTTGGTACGCCAAAGACCCCGATGTCATCAATCTTCACCCTTCAACAGCCACCGAAGAAATCCTAAAACTGATATAAACTAAACAACTGAAACATTAACTTAAACAATCTTCGATATGAGAATTTCTAAATTTTTCTTGGCAATTGCTACCTTAATGGTGCTAATGTCGGCGACTCTTCCTTCAAAGGAAGAACGCACCTCTCAAGCCATTCAAAAAGTAATGGACGAATTTCAAACTGTTGGTATCTCGGCAGCCATAGTTAAAGACGGCAAGATCGTTTACAACGAATCTTTCGGCTACAAGAACTTGGAAGAAAAAACTCCGCTCACCAACAACGATGTGATGCGCATTGCTTCTATCTCAAAATCTTTTACAGCTACAGGTCTTCTACAACTTGTCGATAAGGGCATCATCTCGCTCGACGACGATGTGAGCAATCTAATAGGTTTCACTATTCGCAACCCTCATCACCCTGATGTGCCTATCACATTGAGAATGATTCTTTCACACACATCAAGTATTCGCGACAAGGAAGACTATTTCACTCTTGACCACCTTAACCCAGCCGTTTATGGCGACTGCGTAGAGTCTTATTTCAAGTACAAACCAGGCGAAGGCTATTGCTACTCTAACATGGGTCTAAACCTTGCTGGTTCAATCCTTGAAAAGGTATCGGGTGTGCGTTTTGACGACTATGTAAGAACAAATGTAATTCACAAACTTGGTCTTTACGGCGGACACAATGTCGACTCACTCGACAACAGCCGCATCGCTCGCATATATACTCGTCGCAACGGCGAATATGTTGAATCAACTGGCGCTTATAGAAGCCGTGCCAACGATATGCACGAATACAAATTCGGATACTCTACACCTTGGTTCTCACCTACTGGTGGTGTTAAAATCTCGGCTCACGACCTTGCAGTGTACATGATGATGCACATGAACTATGGTAAATACAACGGAACACGCATCATATCTAAGAAGAGTGCCAAGGCAATGCAAAAACCTATATGGACTTCAGTCGAAAATGGCGACGAACTTTACGGACTATGTCTTAAGGAGTTTAACGACTACATCAACGACGACAAGTACAACACTCCAGGCCACTACCCTGTGGGACACACTGGCGGTGCTTACGGCCTAAATAGTATTATGATTTGGAGTCCAGACGACAAATGGGGCATCGTAGCCATGACCAACGGTTACACATCAGTAAAAGGCAAGAGTTTCCTAAAAGAACTCACCAACGCCATCTACAACGCCTACATCAAAAAGTAATCCCAACTTACCCCATAACACAAACGAGATGCACATCACCAGTGCATCTCGTTTATGTTTATAAAAATCCTACAATAGGCCTTGGCTTATATTGTCCCGAATAGCTGTTGGGCATTGGCGTCGGTTATGCGTGACGCATCCTCTTCGGTAAGCCCCAAATGCGATGCTATGCAACGGCAAATGTGGGGTATGTTTGCACTCTCGTTGCGCTTTCCTCGGTTAGGTACTGGCGCAAGATAAGGCGAATCGGTTTCGAGCAATATGCGCTCTATCCCTATCTCGGGCAACACTGCTGGTATCTGCGATTTTTTAAAGGTTACTATACCATTGATGCCAAAGTAGAAATCGCCTCGTTGGCGTATGCGTTGCACCTCTTCGGGTGTTCCACAAAAGCTATGAAACACGCCTCGTGGAAGTGTTCCACTGTATTCATCAAACACTTCGAGTATCGTATCAAGTCCTTCACGACAGTGCAAAATCACAGGGATATTCATCTCCTCGGCCCAGTGCAACTGCGTATCGAGAACTTGCTTTTGTTCCTTATGGTAAGTCTTATCCCAGTACAAATCCACACCTATCTCGCCAACAGCCACATACTTACGCTTGTCGAACCAACCTTCAACCTCCTTCAATGCCTCGCGCCAATCGGCATTCACCTCTGTGGGGTGCAATCCCATTGCCATCGATGTGCATTGTGGATACGTGTCGTGAAGCGCGTGCATAGGCTCTATGGTAGTCAAGTCCACATTGGGCAAAACAAGATGATGAACACCACTTTCGAGTGCTCGTTGCACCACCTCATCGCAGTCCTCATCAAATTGTTCGAGATATAAATGTGTGTGAGTATCTATCATGATGTATTTATTTCTTGCGGCTCATCAACATATCGGCAAACGAGCGAAATGCCTCTTTCGCATCATCATTGATAGTTATTTCTTCAAGAACAGCCAATGCTTCCTTTGTGTAACGAGCTATGCGTTCTTCGGCAAACTGCTTCACACCTGTACGAGTGTAAATATCAGTAACAGCTGCCACCTTTTCTGCTCTATTTGGATTTTCAGCATTTATCCAGCCCAAAAGTTCGCTATGGTCCTTACCTTGAGCCAACTCAAATGCCTTGATAAGCATAAAAGTCTTCTTATTGTTCATAATATCGCCACCGATAGCCTTGCCAAAGGTCTTTTCATCGCCATACACATCGAGAAGGTCATCTTGTAATTGGAACGCGAGACCAATCAGTTCGCCAAAACGATAGATGCGTGTTGCATCTTCGGCACTTGCACCACCTATTATCGCACCAATCTTGCATGCGCAACCCAGTAGCACCGATGTCTTTAGGCGTATCATATTGATATATTCGGCTTCGGTTACATCGATACGGCTTTCAAAGTCAACATCATATTGTTGCCCTTCATATATCTCCATTGCAGTGTTGTTGTACAACTTCATCACCTCAGGCAGCACTGCCACTGGAGCTTTTGCAATGTATTGTGTAGCCATAGTGAGCATAGCATCGCCCGATAGAATAGCTGTATTAGCATTCCACTTCACATGGACAGTTGCTTTACCTCTACGCACATCGGCCTTATCCATCACATCATCGTGCAACAGAGTGAAATTGTGGAACAATTCGATACCCACAGCAGGTGCAAGAGCTTTGTGTGCATTATTACCAAAGGCATCACATGCCATAAGCACAAGCGACGGACGAATACGCTTTCCTCCAAGGCTCATTGTATAAGCTATTGGATCATACAGTCCTTTAGGCTCCTCAGGATAGCAAATCCCTGCCACTGCATCATTCACCTTATCAAGATATTCATTAAATGACAACACCATAGTTATATATCTTTTTTGTTTTTATTATCTATTGTAATATTTCAAAAACGCCGAATATTCAGCCTCGTTATAGATTGTCTTCAACACATCGGCACGCTGTTGCACCTCGGCACTATCGCTCTCATTGCGATAACGATCAATTCGCAAGGCTGTACCCAACTGTTCGGGAGTAGCAATCTTCACATAAAGCGCCATTTGGCGTTCAATTGACAACCCGTTCACATAGCTTTGCACCCCTTCGGCAAAAAGTTGGCTATGACGAGTGCCTTTTTTATCAATCAAGCATTTGCGAAGCATCTCCACGCGACGATTAAGCTCTTTAGCATCTATCACGCTATCATTTTCGATAGAATTCACCACCGTAACAGCAAAATCGCGACCGAAGATTTCGGGAGTAAGCATCGAGTCGAGTTGCGCCACAAGACTACACATCATAGTCTTGTCCATCGAGTCGCTCGCAAGAATGGTCTCACTAACCTTGAGCGAAACATTTTCGGGTGGCGTGCTACAAGCCATGAGCGCCACACTCACTCCTATTATCAAGCTAAGCAAACTTCGCATACCTCACTCTTTCACTTTCTCAAAACAACTCCTTCGCAAAAACCGAGTCGTTGGTTTGCACATACGCCCTAAATGACTCATCAAATGCCTTTGCAGCCATAGTGTCTCCCTTAAGCAAATACTCACTTTGAGCCACCTTAGCCTCCAATATCACTCGTTCCACCTCAAAAGTACTTCGATTTGACATCTTTAGCACTTCCTTAGCCATCACCACAGCACGCTCGCGAGCCTCAGCCTCATACACCGAGCCCTCGCTACCACAAGCCGTAGCAACCAGTATCATTATTATAAGCGTTAGTTTTCCTACAAAAAACTTCATAAGTATTATTTTCACCTTGTCATGAATGCAAGAGTTTATCCCACACACATTCTTTTAATCTTACAAAGATATAAATTTTAGCTCATAGTCCTCTTATTATCCTCACAAAAATGACCCTCTCCAAACAAAAAGTGCGAATGTTTCCCAACACTCGCACACACAAAAAACCTTAAAAATCTAATCCTATGAAAAAACTTATTCAAAAGTACTATTATATTCTTAATTGTACCTAATCTTTTGTCTAAAAAAATGTTAGCATTAACATTTTATAATTCAACACACTACACAAAATCATTTTGATACAATTCTTATTCATTTATTCATCACATTTCAACTATTAAACAATCTTCATCACAAAAGTCCTTCGTGCCATCTTATTTTTATTATTTTTTTGCAACGCTACTATTTAATTGTTACCTTTATGCACCAATTTCACGATTATGGAAAAATTCCAACTAAACATATTAGGCTGTGGCTCGGCAACCTGCACCACTCAACACTTGCAAACATCGCAAGTACTCGACATTCGTGACAACTTGTTTATGATCGACTGTGGCGAAGGCACACAACTGCAAATGCGACGCATGCATCTCAAATTTGCACGCCTCAACAACATCTTCATAAGCCACCTACATGGCGACCATTGTTTCGGATTGCTCGGTATGCTATCCACACTTGCCCTACTTGGCAAGACTGGCACCATGACCATTCACATTTTCAAGGAGGGCGCTGAGTTTTTCAAGAATGCCGTGGAATTTTTCGCCTACGATATGCCTTTCGAAGTGAAATTCAATGTTATTCCTAATGCCAAAGCGGTAATCTACGAAGACGACGCTATCACCGTTACCACCATTCCGCTCAAGCACCGAGTACCTACTGTAGGATTTCTTTTCCAAGAAAAGCCTAAAAACAAGCACATCAATCGTGAAATGTGCGACTTCCACAAAGTGCCTATCTACAAATTGACCGATATACGCAACGGCGAAGATTTCATCAACGAGGAAGGTAAGGTAATACCTAATAGTGTTCTCACTCGCCCTGCCGACCCATCGCTAAGCTATGCCTATTGCTCCGACACTGTATTCTCAAAAAAAGTTATCGAAGCAGTGAAAGGTGTAGATTGGTTATACCATGAAGCTACCTATGCCGACGACAAGCACAAAACTGCTGGTCTGCGTGGTCATAGCACCGCCCGTCAAGCTGCCACAGTGGCACACGAAGCTGGCGTGAAGCACCTCATTTTAGGGCACTATTCTTCACAATACATGGACAACACTCGCTTCCGCACCGAAGCTATGGAAGTGTTCCCCGATGTAACCTTGGCACGCGAAGGACTCAAGATTGACCTCACAAAGTAATCTTTTTTTTCATTTTTTCAGCATTGGGTGCAACCTAATGCCACCCTTGTTGCGTCTAATTCACAGACAATAAAAAAACAATAATATATGAAAACTTCAATCCTTTCATTTTTTGTTGCAGGGGCTATGCTATTGGCATCGTCTACTCCTGCCATTGCTGCCAACGACAGCACCATCACTCCCGAACAACGCATTGAGCGTTCAGCACAAGAACTTGCAGCCGAATCAATCGAACTTGCTACTCAGGAAGTTAAAAAGGCTCGCCAAAAATCAAGCAAACTTAGAGCTGAAATCGATGAACGACTCAAAGATACTATCATCAACGGCAAAAAGCTCAAAGAAAGTCGTTACAGCGATGACTATGCATGGCAATACAATAATCGCCTTCAATCGGAGCAAAATATCATCAATAAGAGTTTCGAATTTGTCGAAAAACTCGGTCAAGGTATTCTCATTTTCGTGTCGGTGATTATCATTCTCATTATTATTGGTATATACATAAGCCGCCGACAAAAATATAAAATCATCGAAAAGGCTATCGAAAACAATTATCCTCTTCCTCCTGGTTTTATCAGCAAGAATACTCGAACAGCTCCCTCTACGACTGTACAGCACATTCATTATAGCTCTGCACAAGCGCAAAGTGGCAACATTCCTGCTGGCAGCAAAAAGATTGTACGAGAATACAATGTAAGCGACTGGGCAAACTTCCGCAGTGGCATCAAATGGTGTGCTTGGGGTATTGCATTCTTGTTATTCTTTATCATTATTGATGCTCCGGTGTGGGTATTTGCTCTAATCCCTCTAATAACTGGTATTGGAAAACTCTTTGCTGCTTATCAAATTCAGAAAGCAAGCAACAATGCTAAGGTGAGCACATCTACTACTAACGACGACACATCAGTGCCTACTCCTCCACCTTTCGGTAACAACGAAGATAACACATCTCACAACTAACCCGTTTTAGAGTATTCTCAACTGAGCGAACTGATGCTAAGTAAATTTGACGAAATAAAACTCCTTGCTCAATGCGCGCTGGGCGATGACCGGCGTGCGTTCGGGACTCTCGTCGAAGCCTACCAAGGCGAAATTCGTCGGTTCTTCCTCAATCTCACCTACGGTGATGCCTCTCTGAGCGACGACCTCGCACAAGAAACATTCTTGAAAGCCTACACGAGCATTCGAAGTTTCAAGGGTCTAAGCAAATTCAGCACTTGGCTATACCGAATAGCCTACAACGAATTCTACTCCTACACAAGGAAACGGCACGAAGAAAGGCTATTAGAAGGAACACAGGAAGAGCCCGATGAACCACTTGGTAGCTACGAAAACAACAGTAACTCGCGCCTCGACATCAACACAGCTCTTAAGGCTCTCAATGCCACCGAGCGCACCATCATAACTCTCTATTATCTGCAAGATGTCCCGATAAAGAAAATCACCGAGATAACGGAGTTGCCTGAAGGCACTATCAAGTCGCACCTTTCGCGCGCAAGAGCTAAAATGGCGCAAGTACTCAAACAATAAATAACCACAATTTTTATTATCTTTGTTCCCGAATGAATATGAAAGAAGATTTTAACGACATAGAATTCCAAAAGCTCATCAAGGAAAAGGCTCACAAACCTGGCGAAAACCCTTGGTTTACACGACGCGTACTCAATCGACTACCCGAGAAAGAGTCAGTCCCAAGCGCCTATTCTATCGAAAAATGGATTTACGCCATAAGCACTGTGCTATGTAGCCTTTGTTGGGTGTATCTATTCAACACCGATTTCTTCGATGTAATCACTGTGCGTACTCTCATTCACACTTTGCTGCTCGTTATAGGATCTATTTTGTTTGTCATTCAAGCCTTGCGTTCTATCTTTTCATTTTAGAATCTCTATTCCCCGATAACATAAAAAAGGCGATGCGTCCCACTCGACACATCGCCTTTTTCTATTTCAAGCCTCAGCTTATTGCTTACTTCTTAATAAGTTTTTCTACCTTCACGCCTTCGGCTGTTGTTACCTTCACAACATAAGTACCGTTAGCAAGATCGCTCACGCCGATAGTAGCTTCAGCCTTTTCGCTTGCCACCAAAGCACCAGCCAACGAATATATTTCGATAGACTTAACTTCGCCACCTTCCACTGTTACATAGTCGGTAGCAGGGTTAGGATAGATTTTCACCTTAGCTTCGTTCAATCCGTCTTCTACATCTTCCACGCCACTCATAGCATCTTCGATATTTGAAATCACAACATAAGTGTGAGCAGGAAGTGTGATAGTACCAGCCTTAGCATCAAATTCGATACCCGAAGCTGATTGTGATTTAGAATTGATATAATAAGTTCCATTAGGTTTGTCAAATGTGTAGTTGAATGTAGCCTTTTTAGTTCCAGGGTTCATTGCTACCACCATTTCTTTAGTGCCTGCCGAATTTCTCAATGTAATGAAACGACCATTTGACCAGTTAGCATCCGATACGCTCCAGCTGAACTTACTTGTATCAAATTGGTTAGCCACATCAAACAAGTCGCTATTGTGACGACGAATAGACAACAATTCTTGATAGCTTGTCAACAATCCTACACGCGCTTTAGCATATTTAAAGTCATCTGATGATAGATTTTCATCGATCCAACCCCACGGAGAATCCTTTTCGCTTGTGTCACCATTACCACCTGAGATGTCGTAACCCAATTCACCAAATTGCCATATCATCTTTGCACCTGGTGATAGAATCATAAATGCAGCAAGCGAACCAAGACGCTTCAAGCGGTTTGACAAACTCTTGATAGATGTTACTGATGATTGTGAAGCCGAATATCCCAAACGTTCTTCATCGTGGCTTTCCATATAGCCCACCTTACCATAAGCATTCATTCCGGCAAATGAGCTACCCGAAGAATTACCTACTGCTGCATTGATAAAGTTATTAGTTTGCTTATTCCATGAAAGACCACCATAATTAGCCATTGCATCTTCTTCGCTACCATCTACAAAGTATTCAAAGATTGCGTGTGCATTAGGATTGGCAGCCTTGATAGCATCGGTATACTTCTTCATAATCTCGATACGCGATGAATTATATCGGCCTGCATCATAGTCACTTGAATAGCTATTTGATGCACCAAGACCCTTAGCCAAGTCGAAACGATAACCATCCACCTTGTATGTTTCAATCCAGTATTTCAACACATCACAAAAATATTGTTGCACATCAGGATTTTCTTGTTTCCAGTCGTTGAACACACTCCAGTTGTGAGGAGCATCAACATTGAAGAATGGATTGTCTGATGATGGCTTTTGGTAAGGAGTAGCCTTTGAATTCCAATACATTGTACACCATGGGTGGTTGTCGGCGTGGTTCAACACGATGTCAAGAATCACAGCCATACCGCGCTTGTGGCACTCATCGATAAATTTCTTATACATATCGCGAGTTCCGTAAGCCTTATCTGGTGCAAAATAGCAGTTAGGATTGTAACCCCAAGAGTTATTACCAGCAAATTCTTGAATTGGCATAAGTTCGATAGCATTCACGCCAAGTTCTTGCAAATAATCCAAGTGTTCCATTGCAGTAGCAAGGTTACCCATCTTTTGTACCTTCACCGAAGCACCTGTAACATCGGTTTGTTCTACTTCTACTCTTGCAAAGTCGCGCAACAATAGTTCGTAGATCATAAGTTCATCTTTCTTAGGAGCCTTGAAGTTTGGCACTTCCCAATTATATTCATCAGCCTTAGCGTCAAACACCGACACGATGAAATTGCCATTAGCTTGAGCAGGATATTCCTTCAAGTTAGGATATACTTCAGTGAATTCATTAATCCACTTATCATTCCATGGATCAAGAACAAGTTTTGCATAAGGGTCGCCCACATGGATATTATCATCAACGATAAACCAATAAGCATACTCCTTGTTCAAGTCGATAACACCAGCAGGCACTGTGTACCAGAAGTAACGATTGCCTTGGTAGTTCATCATTTGAGCATTAGTGAACTTATAGTTGTTCCATTCGCCCACAAGCATCACATTGCTCTTATTAGGAGCATACAAACAGAATGTAACACTACCATCGGCATTAGCATTAGCACCTTGCTTAAGATTACCACTATATGCTACTGCTTGAGAGTTCTTGCGACAGCACAAATCCATCTTATCGGTCAATGTCTTACCACCAGCCGACACTGTAGCATACACTGTATAGTCGCCTTGTGTAAATGCATGTTGGTAAGTAAGTTTTGTACCCTTACCAGTAGCCACTGGAGTTGAATTCACATCGTTGATATATAGTGCGATATCTGCTTCTTGTGTACTATACACAGTGAAATCCACCTTATTGTTGGCTTCCGAGAACACATTAGATGACTGAGTTACAAGTGATATAGCAAGACCATCTTCGTGAACATCTACAAAGATATCCTTACCACCAGTTTCCTTACCTTCCAGACTATTATCTTCTGAACGGAACACGAAAGCAAGTTGCTTCACCACTTCCGACGCTCCTACTCCATAATATTCGTTTATATCATTGATTTGCAATGCATACAAATCGCCACTCACGCGAGTAAGTTTGTACTTATCGCTATTATCACCCCACGATGGAGCGTGCTTCCAGTCGCTACCTGAGTTACTTGCACTTGTAATCACACCTGTGTGTGCATACACTGTACCCGAATAGCCCTTCAAGCCTGCTGTACCTTCGGCTGCATTGAAATAAACTGTAAAATTCTTTGTTGATTGCTGAATTACTGGCGGTTCTGTGTAAACCACTTGCGCATTCAATGCGTAAGCACACGCCAATAACAATGTCAATAGAAGCGTTCTAATTTTTAACATACAAATATAGTTTATATAGGTTTATTTATTTTATCATAGGTTCTAAGGTGCAAATTTACTAAATATTTTAAATTGTAAGCAAATTTACCACCATTTATCTGTGAATCACTTATTTCGAGTCACCACAATCATCACTGCTGTGAAGATTAACGCGATACCTGCCACAATAGGTGCATTTAGCACTTCATCAAATAGGATAATACACATCACCACGCCTGTTGCTGGTTCTACTGCGCCTAATATTGCAGCTTGAGTGCTTCCTATGAATTTTATTGAGTACACTTGGAACACATTACTCAACACTGTTGCCACAAGCGCAAGTCCTACAAGATTGCCCAATAGATACACATCGGTAATCAACTCAAATGTGCCACTCACCAAGCTCACCACCAAGAAGATGCATGCGCTGAGTGTCAACATCCAATACGATAAACGCATCGACGACAATGTGTGTGCGTTGCTCTTGTTGATTGCTACTATATATGAACCACAAGCAAGCCCCGATGCTACTACTATCACCACACCTGCCACTCTGTTGGCTCCTGGCATAAAGGCATCGCTACCACCAAGCACACCCAAGCAATATATACCCACTATGGCTATTATTATCGCTATTGCGCTCGACACTCGTATCTTTTCTTTAAAGAATACCAGCAAAATAAGCATCACCCACACAGGATAGGTAAAATGCAACACCTCGGTAACTCCTCCACTCATGAAATTGAAGCCCCACACAAGGAATCCACCCGAAAAGCAATACAACACTGCTATCAGGCTCATGCACTTCCAACAATTGCGAGGTAGTGATATCGACTCACGGCGCACGCCCGACATTATGGATATGATCAACGATGCTATTGCAAAACGATAGAACAACAAACATGTGGGCGACACCCCTACAGCAAGCACTGGCTTGCTAAACACTGGTATAAACCCAAAAAATCCCGCGCCTAATATTCCTGCAATTATGCCTTTCCATCTCGACACTGCAGATGACTGATTTTGTCCTGACATTTTATCCTCTTTTTGGTTATTATTCTTCTACCTCCTCTTCTTCTTCCTTATATCCCACTCTGAAGATTGAGAAGTTCACGCTTCCATAAGTGCGATGTTCATAGAAATGAGGAAGATGCGAGAAATCATATTTCTTTGAATGCTCGATAATGATGATTGTATCATCTTTGAGCATCTTCGATGCCAAGATGCGTTCAGGCACTTCAGCAAAGTTCGGCAAGTCGTAAGGTGGGTCGGCAAAGATAATATCATATTTTCGCGATGCCGAATCAACAAATCGGAACACATCTCCTTTTATTGCCAACAGATTATCATCTTTGAGCAATTCCTTCACCTTCTTTATGAATCCATATTGAATGGCACTCTTTTCAACACATGTTACTTGGCGACAACCTCGCGACAAGAATTCAAAACTTATTGCACCTGTTCCGGCAAACAAGTCGAGTGCTTCACATTCCTCGAAATCAACAATATTTTCGAGTACATTGAAGATGTTTTCGCGCGCAAAATCGGTTGTTGGACGCGCTGTGATATTATTAGGCACATCGAATCGACGACGGCCGTATTTTCCTCTTATAATACGCATTGTGACAACAAAATTAAATCAAATGGGGCTTTTATTGCGTCTTGACCTATCTTCATCGCCGATGCAGGGAAGATGATAGGCATAACGAATGATATATATTTTCTCAACTGTGGCATCAGTTCATCACGCACTGCCTTATCGCCACTCAACTGCAATTCATCGTTATGCACATCAAGCGACAAGTTTTGCCAAGCATTGAGAATAAAGAACAACATTTCATCGGTATTGCGACAAGTGAATGTATTGGCCATCACAAGTTTACCCTTGCGCATCACACACATATCCACTTCGCCGTCGCATATATGAACAAACATCTTTGCCATGCTGCTCTTTTCGCTCTTGATAGTAGAGTATCTAACCAATGGCACAAGATGATGCACAATCTTTGGCATATTGAAGGTGCGTTGAAGGAATGCCAACACTCCTCGTGGCATAGTGAAAGCTACCGATGCATCATTCCCTTCCAACGCGCTTTGCTCACGCTCGCCATCATCTTCGGCATACATATAGTCGAGTGTGTCGAGCATGGTGTCATAGTCGGAAAGTTCGTCTGGAAGTATCACGAAATGTGACGATGCCACCGACACTGCCACAGTCTTAAAGTCTTGTATAAGCACAGGATTGTCATAAATGCAGTTCTCTAATGCCTTTAGATAGTCGCCTCCATCAATATTTAATGGTAGCTCACGACTTATCAACGAGTTCTCTACATCGTCGCAATACATTATGAATTTCACCGCGCTATAACCCACACGCAATATCAGCGTCCATCGTTCAGGATGCTGTATTGTAATATCTTGGGTGGTACTCGACAAACTGCTCATATCAGTAACTTTTATATTATTCTACAAAGTTACGCAAAGTAGTCGAATTAGTTGCTATTTAACGGAAAATTTATGAGATAGACATGGCTACGAGCACGCGTAATGGCTGTGTAGAGCCAACGATAGAAATCTAACGATGTAAAGGCGTCTTCGGGAATGTACCCCATATCGATAAACACATTTTTCCACTGACCACCTTGGGCTTTGTGGCATGTTACGGTATAGGCATATTTCACCTGTAATGCATTGAAATAAGGATTTTGCTTCAGCGCTTTGTAGCGAGTTCGCTTGTCGCCTTCCAGTTCTGCATATATCTCGGTAAAAAGGCGCTCGCTTTGTTCGCGACTCAATGCTGGCGAATCGCTGAACAATCCATCAAGAATAACCTTTGCATCTACTTCGATATTGTTGTGGTCGGGAAACTCGAGCGTAACATCAGCATATCGGAAACCATACATCTTGTGAGTTCCTCTCACGCGCGACACTCTTGCCACATCGCCATTGGCTATGAAATCGAGTTCTTCATATTGCTCACTCCAAAAATAGTTATTCTTTGCCACGAGCAACATATCGCCACTCACCAACTCATCTTCGCGATATAGAATTTGATTGCGTATGCCTGCGTTGAACATCGTAGCACGCTTATTGGAACGAGTTATAACTATCGTTTCGTTCAAGCCGTCGCGATCGTAACAGTCGCTTATTGTTTCGCTCATATATTCACCCGACAGCACTTCAATGTCGGGATACTCCGACAGATGTAGCACTGGCTTAACAAGATTTTCTCGGCACGACATATTATTACGCAAAAGGGTAGCATTGCGCAATATACCCGAGTCCTCATTCTGACGGGCTATTAGTGTGAGTTGCGTTTCATACACTTTCAACCCATAACTTCGCAATTGTTCAACACTCAATGCGGGACTATCAGTAAATCCCACTGGTGGCAACTGTGCATTATCGCCGAGCAAAATGAGATGACATCGCACCCCACTATACACATAGTGAATGAGGTCGTCGAGCAAACGACCTGTGCCAAACACAGCACCCTCAGCCGAAGCATTGGGTATCATCGATGCTTCATCAACAATGAAAAATGTGTCGACATGCTTATTCTCGGCAAGCAAGAAATTGCCATATTCGGGCGAAAAACTCTTTTGACGATATATTTTGCGATGTATTGTAAATGCCGAATGGCCTGAATATTCCGAAAACACCTTGGCTGCACGACCTGTAGGCGCAAGTAGCACTGTTTTCTTACCAAAATCGGCAAGCGCTCTCACCAATGCACCAGTGAGCGAGGTTTTACCCGTTCCGGCATAACCATTTATGAGCAACAGCGATTCAGGTTCTTGGTTTATACAAAAAAAAGATAGAGAGGCAATCAACATAGTTTGCTCTCTATTAGGTTCGTAAGGCAAATGCGACAATACCGCACGCCCAAAGTTTTGCACCAATGGATTCATTTCGGTGGCTATACTGATTATGTGTCTACAAACGGAATACTATAGGCAATAGATACATCACAGGCACCGTTTTGTTACCCATCTTACCAGCCTTCCACTTAGGCATTTCGCTTATCACGCGCACAGCTTCTCTATTGAGCAGTTGATTACAACCTCTCACCACCGAAATGTCGCTCACCGAACCGTCAGTATTTATAATGAAACTGCAAAGCACACGACCTTGCACGCCTGCCATATATGCGTCATAAGGATATTCACGAGTTTGATTGATGAAATTTACAAGTCCTCGCTCGCCACCAGGGAACTGTGGGCGTTCGTCAACAAAGTCATACTCATACACCTCGATATATGCCTCACGAGCACGCGCATTTGGATCGCACATTCTCACCTTACGCACTTGTGACACTGCTGGCAATGCAAGCATTACTGTAATAGCAATTAGTATGAATCGGTACATTTTCATCGATATATCTCCTTTTTGTAATCGTCCTAAACACCTAATAATGTGCTTAAAAGCTATTTTTTCATAATTACTACGCAAATATATATCCCATTTTTAAAATTCACAATCTCATTTAACCGATATTAGCCATTCATTCATGAAGTTTTGATTTTATTTACAAAACTGCCTCAAAATCAGCCATTAAATAGGAATTTTAAACACTTTGAATGATTTTCGCCTCATTTTCACCTATTTTACCGCAATTTTAACACAGATTTTCACTTTTGTTTACTTATTTTACCGCTGCTCAAGTTAAAAAAGTTCGGTTTTATACTATTTAGCACACTTGTTCGTTATTATATAATAATATTACACGATGAAAATACGGCATTTAATAATATCACTCGTTGCAAGTGCATCTTGCAGCCTTGGTGTTTCGGCGCAAGACAGCGGAAACGCCTACAACTTTTTAAACATACCAGTTTCGAGTCGCGTATACGGGTTAGGTGGACACAACATCACTATCATCGATGATGACATCAACCTTGTGGAACAAAACCCTGCGCTTCTCGGCCCCGAGTTTGAGAAACAAATCGGACTTAACTATATGCATTACATTGGTGGTAGCAATTTTATGGGCGCACGATTTGGAAATGGTATCTCGGAGCACAATGCTTGGGCTGTGGGAATTCAATACTATGGCTACGGCGAATTTAAAGCTGCCGATATCGATGGCACCGTCTCTGGAACATTCAATGCCAACGACTTAGCATTCTCGGCCACCTACTCTCACGACATCAACGACCAGTTCAGAGGAGGTATAACTTTGAAGGCGCTTTCGTCCAAATATGAAGATTATTCGGCATTCGCACTTTGTGCCGACCTGGGTATCAACTACTTCAATGCCGAAAAAGACTTGTCGCTGTCGTTGGTTTTGAAGAACCTTGGTGGACAACTTTCAAAGTTTAACGAGAGCTACGACCGCCTACCTTGGGACATTCAATTAGGGTATTCTCAATTTCTCAAGAACACCTCTATCCGCATTTCGGTAACTGCTACCAACCTCAACAAGTGGAATCTTCCTTACTACGCTCGCGAGGACAACAACAGCACCTCTTCGCCTCTTATAGAGAAGAGCTCTTTCGGTAGCAACCTCTTCCGTCACCTCACTTTTGCGGCCGAATATGTTCCTTCCGACAAATTCTATGTTGGTCTGGGTTACGACCACAAAACACGCACCGACATGAGCACATATTCTCGCAATTTCCTATCGGGATTCTCGCTCGGTGCAGGGCTTAAGACTTCTTCATTCGGTGTAGGAGTTGCGTTAGCTCAACCTCACACAGGAGCTACTACTTTTATGGCTAACTTTACATTAAGTTTGGCTTCGCTTCTTAAATAACTCGATTTATTATATACAAAACAACAGAGGCTGTGTTTCATTTGAACACAGCCTCTATTATTTCATAATTAAGGTCCTCAGAATTCTAAGGACCTTAATTTTCTTATTATAGGATAACCTTTGTTACCTTATTGCCTTGCTTGCGAATGTAGATTCCATTTTCAGGACATGCCACCTTCACACCTTGCAAGTTGTAGAATTCTACAGGAGCATTTTCGTCGGCCTCAACCTTTTCGATTGCTACAGTAGCTGTACCACTTGTTACAGTCAATGCCTTACGAGCAGGAGTTTCGCACACATTGCTTTCAGTAGGAATAACAAATACACCAAGGTAGCGACCACCAACAACCAAGTTGCCAGAATAGTCAAATGCCATTTGTTCTACTGATGTACCATCTTGAATACGCTTAGCACCTACACCCACACCATGTTCGAATGTATACTTAACTTCCAATGATGGAGTGTTACCATTCCATGTAACATTGAAGAATTGAAGGATACCATTTTCATCGTTCACTACAAGAGTCTTGCCATCCTTTGAAGCAGCCAAACCACTACCAGCAGCACCCGACAATAGGAATTCATTTTGTGCATCACCTTGGTTGAATGTAACTTCACCTTCGTTAGTTACAAAGAACAATGTAGGCTTAGTTGTTGAATTACCTGTAGATACAAGAGTTTGACAAACCCATACACCTTGTTCCACTGGAGCAAGAGAAGCATCAGCAGTCATTCCTGTAAATAGGTCGATCACCTTAGTAGGAGCAGTAGCCCATGAAGTTACATTAGCATCAGCGAAATCATAGATATTGATAGTGTACTTACCAGCAGCATTCTTGTTGTAAGTATACATCTTATTACCATAGAATGCAATGCTTGATGTAACACCACCCACTTCAACACCATTGTTGCTAATTACGCCCGATGTTCTTGAACCTTCGAAGAATTGAGTGAATGCAAAGTTGTTGTTGTCAGTTCTATAAACACCTGAGTTTGCAGCAGCATTATCAGCTACATACACATTACCCTTAGCATCAACTGCGATACCTTGGTTAGTGTTGAACTTCACACCTTCAGTGTAAGCTGTTTCGTTTTCCTTAACATAGTTTTGGTCGAATACATACACACCGTTGGTTGTCTTACTTGCACCAGCAAAGTCTGATACATAAACCTTACCGAAGTTTGGTGATTCAGTAGAATTATCTACTGTAGCATAAACACGATTAAGTTTGTAATCATCCTTTGAAAGCAATGGCATCAAAGTAGAAACATTGTTGCTTGCTACCTCAACACTCCAGTTAAGAGTTTGACCTGCTTCGCCTGGGATTTCAGTAGCAGCCACAACCTTTTCATTTGCGCCAGCCACCACATTATCAAGAGCAATTTCGCCAACCTTTTCACCTGTTGTTGCAGCATAGAAAATCAACTTACCACCCTTTAGACATTCTTCATTAGCCTTGAATGAGAATGTATAGTTATTGTCGGCAGCAGTTACATTCAAATCGTAAGCATATACTCTATTGTAGTAAGTTTGTTCTACATCTTGAGTTGTGAAGCGAGACACTGTGTTATCCTTATTCAAATAGATAGTGATATCAGCACCTTCCACATGAGTACTTACCATATAGTGAGAAGCAGTAGCAGCATCGATAGTAGTATTAGTAGTTTCGATAAGAGTTGCCTTATCAAGACCAGCATTTACATCATAAAGAGCTACACCCACATTCTTACCGTTTTGCACTGTAGGAACAGCCATCAACACATGCTTAGCATACTTGAAGAATGAAGCACCTTCATTAGCAACAGGCATTACATCTGTGCCTACAGCTGACACCTTAGAAAGAGCACCACCAGCTACAGTATTAAGAATATATTCAGTAGGAGGAATCTTAGTACCGTCAACGATGATACCATCATTATTGAATGGAGAAGCCATGATGCGGAAGTTTTCACCCACATTAGCCACCTTGAATTGGCTATCAATTTGGTTACGAACTGTTGATACTACACCCTTACGAGTAATAGTGAAGATTGCGAAACGATAAGTACCAGCACTTGATGTAGTTTGTGCAGTTGTAATAACCTTACAATCTTCCAAACGACCACTAATAGCCAATGTTTGACCTGTGTGTGAGTTATACAAGTTACCCACAGCATTTAGGTTTTCTGAAGTAAACCAGATTTCTGGATCACCAGTTGGAGTGCGAGTTTCGTCGTCCTTAGCCCACTTGTATAGACGGAACATACCTGTTACATTGTCGTTATCATCAAGCGACATGTGTTCAAGGTTACAAGCCACAAGGATAGAGTCGCTTGTGAATGCGATATCCGAAATAGTCATCAATTCGCGTGAGTCGCTTGCATCACCCACACCTGCAGTACTCAATTCCTTATAAAGTTCTTGAGTCTTAGCATTTACAATGTAGATATAAGGCTTCTTGTCGGCATCATGAGCAAGCACATAGATAGAGTCGCCATGAGCGATTTCCTTGCGAATAGTCTTACCTTCAAGAGCAGCGATAGGCTTATTGATATAGTCTTGACGCATATTATACTTGTCAGACAATGCTAACCACTTATCTTGTTCTGGATCAGCATAGTTGTAGCAAGGATATTCTTCATAACCTTCTTCTTCAAGATAGATGATAGGATAAAGAGTTTCGTTTGCTGTTACTGTATAAGTTTCGTTTGCACGACCATATTCTTCGTCAAGTGCAAATGATGACTTATAACCTGGAGCTTCTGCCTTGATAGTATAGTCGTTGCCTGGTTCAAGTTTTTCGAACACAAACACACCATTCCATTCGTCGTCACCTTCATATTTAGCCACTTCTACACCACCCTTATACAATGTTACTACAACATTGTTAACTGGCTTCCATTGATCGATTGAACCAGCAGCAAAGTTGTAAAGATTATGGTACAAACGGTTGTGAAGGTCCTTCACCGAACCCATGATATAACCCTTAGGGTCCTTTTCCCAACCAAACCATTCTTGCATACCACGAGCATAACGCATACCTTCTTGACCACAATAGTCTGGGTTCAATGCACGGTGAGTAGCTGGCATATATTGGTGAGAATAACCTTCTGATAGAAGACCTGGACAAGTGTTAGTTCTCAACACGCCAAGGTAACCACTCTTACCAGTGTTTTCTGATGGAGATGTCCAACCATAGTAGAATGTAAAGTCACCATAGATGTATGGTTTCTTACCAGGTTGCATATAAGATGCATTCATCACATCGATACCATTTGATGTAAGGATAGGCCACAATGTGTGACACATATCGCTACACACTTGCATCAATTCCTTTGCTGTGTACTTGCTGCCATGATACATATAGCTATCATCGGCTGGAGTTGTGTAGCCCTTGTGGATAAGCAAAGTGTGATTTTCAAGACCAGCATCTGAGTGGATACTCAAGAAATAGTCAGAGTTGAAAGAGTTAGCTTCTTGAGCAATTTCAGTCAATCCTCTGTTGTACTTTTCAGCTTCAGCATCGTTGTGAGGATATGGACCATTCTTCACACGGCTCATACAAATATGATCAGCTGGCATACCCCAATCGATAAGGATTTGACGTAGTTTCAAACCTTTCCACAAGTTAGTATTTGATTCGTAGAAACCAGTTGTATCACTTGTGCTGTGATTGATTGTAGCCATGTTACGGTCGTTAGCAGTCCAAGAACCGTGACCAGGGTTGATATAGATACGAGCCTCAGTAATAGACTTGTTTTGTCCTGCAAATGCGCATAGCGACATTGTAGCAGCGAATAATGCAATTAAAATCTTCTTCATAGCTCAATCTATTATTTAACATTAATAATATAAGCTTCACCATTGATTGTAGAGAACACAATCTTCTTGCTTGCGCTTGATGCAAATGGATACATTGCAATCATCGAAGCATCAGTAAGAGTTTGTGACTTGCCATCAAGTGTCTTAGCTATAATAGCTGAAGCTGTAATCATGTGGCCATCATCAGCATCTTTCATACCCACTACAGTATTGTTGTCATACCATTGTGCAGCACGAAGAATACCAAGTTCCTTCACATTCTTACCATTGATATCGCTCACGAAACAACCCACGCCACACACAAAGTAGCACACCTTCTTGCCATCAGGTGATACTGAAGGCCAAATGTAGCTATATTGTGTTCCGTTAGGAGAAAGCACCGATGTTACACCATTCTTAGTGATCATCAATTGCTTGTTATCGATCGATACCACAGGAGCTGTAGCTGTAGTATTAAGTGATTTTGTAACCACTTTCTTTGTCAATCTACCACTATTCACAATCATAGCATTACCACCTTGTAGAGCGATAGTATTAAGGTTGCGAGTAGCCTTAGCCAATGACACTTCTGCCTTTGTAGCAAGATCTTTCTTCACTACATCAGTATAACGCAAACCATTCACGAAAGAATCTTCGCGATACACCACATTTTTGCCGTCGGCAGTAATTTTCACGCCGTTACCAGCACCCCAAGCTGTTGTAAGCACCTCGCTCTTACCTGTAGCAAGGTCATACTTTGTCAAGCCATCTAATTGCGAGCCAGTCAAAAGGATATAATCACCCTTTGGGCTGATACCTGCTACAATGCGTTCTCCATCGATAGGTAGATTTACCTTCTCGATAGAGTTCACATTTAGCACTTGCGCAAACGCTGATGAACTTACCAAAACAGCCAATGACAATAGCATTTTCTTCATTTTGATAGTCTTTTTGATTATTAATTATTAGTTTTTATTATTTCTTGATATACTTAATAGTGTGCAACTTGCCATCTACAGCCACTCTCACTACATAGAATCCGTCGGCCAATTCGCTCAACGACACTTCTTCGTTGGCTGTCTTTCCAACATACAATTCTACTACATTACCAAGCATTGACACTGCATTCACTTGCACTTCGGCTACCTTTCCTGCCGATACTACTACATCTTCGCCTACAATCTTCACTGATGCTTCAGCATCTACAGCATCGATTGCGCTTTGGCTTGATGAATATACGAATGAAATCACTTCGCCCCAATCGGTTGTTTGCATTGCACCACTTTCGTCGGCATATTGTACTTGCGCGCGAGCATAGTAAGTTTCGCCGTCTTGCATTGGGTTCTTACGAGAAAGCTTAAATTCGCTTGCAGCAATAGCATTTTCGAAGTTTTCCACCTTCTTTTGGCTCTTTGAGCTACCAAATGCGTTTGTCTTATCCACTTGGATAGTCACAATTTGAGCACCATCTTGAGGTACGATTTCGATAAAGCTGTTAGCGTAGCATACACCACCATTTAGAGGGAACTTGAATGTAGGAGGTGTACAAGTCATCATCTTAGTTGAGAACTTGATGTAATCAGATGGTTTGCCATCCTTAATTACGCGTGCATAGTAAGTCATCAATGGGTGCAATTCATACACTTGTGCAGTGTAGCCACCTGTTGTTGATTCTTTTTCAAGCACGATAGTTTCGAAATTCAAGTCTTCGGCTACTTGCAATGTGATAGGAGCACCTTCAGTAGTCACACTCCATGTGAAGTTTACCTTAGGATCTAAGTTTTCTTCTTCATGGGTTGGAGTGAGCAATTGAACAAGCTTGTATTCGAATGTGTGGCTTGCTGAAGTACCATCATTCTTACCCTTAGCAATAGCTCTTACACGCCAGTAAAGAGTCTTATTCTTTGAAATTGAATTATAAACTTCATTCACCGATAGAGTTGTAGCAGTAGTTTGCACTGACTTTTCAATATTCAAGAAAGCAGCATCAGTTGCGATGTCAAGTGCATACTTTTCAGCACCGTCAACTGCATTCCACACGAAATCGAATGGCTTATCAGTTGCAAAGCCTGTAGCTGGTGATACCAATGTAGGATTAGCCAAAGTTTCGGCATATACTGGCTTCCATGCTTCAGCATCCCATTCATAACCATAGCGGTCGTAAACGCACACTGCATAGTAGTAACCACTGCGATATTCTTCAGGGATAGTGTAAGATGCATCGTAGCTCACACCCAATAGATAGTCTTGTTCCTTAGCGAATGCGCTTGGTTCTACACCATTAGGCACTGCATATACTGTGTAACGCACATTTTCCTTTGCGTCCCATGTAAGCAAATTAGTATTTTCGTCATAAGCCAAGTTGGTAACCTTACCTTGAGCAGGAGCTTCCTTCCAAGTCATCGCTGGCATCACAGCAGGCTTTTGGTAACACTTCGACTTCATATAGTTGCCGAAAGTTTGACCACCTTGCTTATAATACATATACTTTTGTGAATAGAAGATCGAACCAGTCGAACCTAATTGAGCCGACTTACGGTTGATCATTGTTTGATCATAGTATTCAGCAAATGATGTTGTACCACTTGTTGCTGAACCACCGTTCTTAAGATATTGGATAGTTTGAGCCACAAATAAGTGACGGTTGAAACGCTTAGAGATTGTTCCCCACCAAGGAGTTACCTTAGCATAATCTGATGGGCTTGAACCAATACCCCAATATACTTGAGGAGAGATAAAGTCGATCACACCTTCACCCATCAAGCGAAGGATATCAACATATTGGCTGCTATAGCATAGTTCATAACCACCTGGACATTGTTCAACATCATATTTTGCTGCCAAATCCTTTGCAGTGTAAGTTGTTCCCGGAGGCGCTTGACCGAAACGTACCCATGGTTTGTGCTTTTGAATCATATCAAATACACCCTTGATGAAAGTGTGCACATTGTTACGACGCCAATCAGCCTTCGACATAGTACCACCAGCTGTCTTATAAGCTGTATAATCGGCAGCATCGCCCGAATCGGATGCACTATTATAGTAATAGTCGTCGAAAAGCATACCATCAATGTCATATCCTACAACGATTTCTTCAAGAACCTTGATGATGTGTTCGATTACTTCAGGCTTACCTGGGTTCAAGATCTTTGTACCTGAATTTGCATCGATAATCCAGCCATTTTCTACATAATTAGTACCATCACCACCATCAATCCATGCTGATGTTTCACTTGCAAAACGATATGGGTTCACCCATGCAAGACATTCCATACCACGCTTGTGACATTCTTCTACTACAAATGCCAATGGGTCCCAACCTGGATCCAAGCCACGAGTACCTGTCAACCAGTTTGACCATGGTTCGTATGATGACTTATAGAAAGCATCGCTCATTGTACGAACTTGGAAACACACTGAATTAAAATTATTAACTGCCAACGAGTCAAGAATCTTAATCATTTGGGTCTTTTGAGATGTTATCGCGCTTTCTGAATTACCTTGAACAGAAGGCCAGTCGATACCCCACACTGTGGTGAGCCATGTCGAACGCATCTCATGCTTCATTTCCACTGGCGCTTCAGCCGCAAATGCTGGCATGAAACCCACAGCAAGAATCAAAGACAAAATTAGTTTAGTAATTTTCCTCATCTATAAATTTATTTAGTTATTAATATTTTTCTCAGTTATTAAAGCACGATTTTACACACTGCGCTTTCGCCTGCACCTGTTACCTTAACGATGTATAGACCGTTGCCAAGCGCTGGTGTCAACACTGCACGACCACCATTCACTTCTACAACCTTTGAATATTGTACTGCACCTGCTAAGTCATAAATTTCTACAGTCACCACATCAACACATGATGCGCTCACAAGAATTGACTTGCCTGCTGGAATCACAGTCACCGACTTATTAGCGCCTACCGATTCCACGCCACTTGAGAAGTTGCTATACACGCCATACAATTTTGTCTTGATAGTGTTGTCGCCCAACACGTATTCACTCTTCTTTGAGCTAATGTTATACAGAATACTCTTTACATTCAATGGATAGCTACCCATATCGTTCATGCCACCCACGCAGTCAAGCAAATCCCACTTGTGTGTACCCACAGCCAAGCCATCTTTGCCCAATACTATCTCATTGGCACCAGTTATCGCACCTGAACGAACATCTACAGTAAGATCGTTCAATGGAGTGGTTGTTGTTACTTCCAAAATCACGCTATCAGGAAGACTATACATCATAGCGTCCTTTTCTACCTTGATTGTTGCCTTACGCGAACCTGAATAGCCAAATGCCAATGTACCATCGGCTGCAAGCACTGCATTGCTCGATAGATTGGTGCTTGTTACTGTCCAGTCGTTCCATTCTTGGCTCATAATAGCTGCAGTAGCGATTTCCACCTTCACTGTAGTTTCGTCGGCAAATGTGCCAAGGGTTGCTTTTATCTTAGTTGTGCCTTCTTTCAAGCCTTTCAACACGCCATTTTCTATTGAAACCACGCTTTCGTCTTCGATTTCCCAAGTGAAACGAGATGGATCGTAAGTCAAAGTTTCGCCATTCACTTCAGTAGTGATTTCGATAGGATATTCACGCTTTGCATCAATCAAAATCATAGGTTTCAAGCGAATAGCAAACTCAGTACCCAACACTTGAATAGGTGCTGTTACTTGCACACCATTGTAGTGAGCTGTGATTGTGCCATATCCTGCAGTTCCTCCCACTTCGATAGCCTTACCGTCGGCACTTGGTGCGCCCACTGCTTCAGAGCAAGTGAAAGTTACATCTACATTTTCTGAAATCAATTCGCCATACTTGTTATAGCCAAGCACATTAGGAGCTACATTGTAATAGATAGGCGATTTTAAGTTTGGTTGTTCAAATTGCAATGCTGCAATCACATCGGCATCTTCAGCTGGAGCAGTTGAGAACATCATCCAACCATTAGCCACGGCGCGAGCGCTTGCTTCGGTTGTTTTGTTGATAATCTCTCCACCCACCATCATTTGTGCTGAACCACCTGCGTCAAAGTTTGCCACATTCCACAATTCAGGGATAAGATATTTCCACAAAGTACACATCACTGTTGTGCTACAACCTGCTGAATTACCATATTCAGGGTGTACTGCTTTATCGATTACAATCATATAAAGCTTTGTACCATCGGCATTACAGCCATAAGCTGTGCGTGAGTACACTTGTGAATTGTATGTTTCGTTAGTGTTGCGTGCGGTCAATTCACCATTTAGCATCACATAAGCATTACCTTCCACCATGTTTTCTACAGCAATAGGTGTTCCGTCACCATCGGCTGTATACCAGTAGTTATTGATTGCCACTTCGTCGCCCACAGCAAGCTTTTCCATTTCAGCCTTGTAAGCACCATCGGCTACCAAACATGCATCATAGTTGCCAAGGGTTTTGCTGTTGCCATTTAGAGTTATTGCAGCTACTTCAAATTTCACATCTTTTGCGATAACCCACTTTTCGCCTGCCTTTAGGTTTAGATAGATATAATGGCAGTTATCCACAGCATAGAAAGTGTGGTTACGACCTACTGCATGATTGAAAAGTGTTAATTGCCCTGTATCACAACGCTTATTCACTTGCACAAGCGATTGATTAGCGCTGAACTTAGCCGACTTCACAACACCATTCCACATGTGGCGACCCACATGCACCTTGCCGTTAGTGTCGACAATAGCCGAACCTGTCCATCCGCCGCCGCCGTTCCAACCGTCGATTGATGCATCGTTGGTATTGGTGTAAAGTGTGTCGTTCACCACTACTCCACCGAATGGCACGCCCATCATAAAGTCGGTATAAGGCTTACCTGTACCCGACACTACCCAGAACGAAGCATTACAAGCTGCCAAAGGCTTCTTGCCCATCGCTTGATGACGAGTGTAGGCCTTGGTCAAATATTCTTGCTTGCCAAGTGTGTTGTTGGCTTGAGTTGTTTCCACACGATTGTACTCATTTTTCATATCCATTTCGAGCACATAGGCATTCAATGGATACTCTGGTACACGCACTATTGTTTGCACAATACCAGGACCGATTTGTCGACGCATTATAGTGTCAACACTACAAGATTTGCCATTAAGTGTAATCTGAGCACTCAATGAAAGCACCGAAATTAGTGCGAATAATACAAGTGTAGAAATTTTCTTCATATAGTTGTTGGTTGTTAGTTTTCGTAATGATACACTTATCCAAATTAGGATATTTTACATCAATTTACAAAGATATATTATTTTTTTATTTCTAATAAAATTTTCAGTTTTTTTAGCATAGCCACAGCCCCAAATTCGCCATTTTTAGATACAAACAAGAAGGTCGAGCTATTCATAGCCCGACCTTCCTTTTTTCTTAGTTTTATAATCTACTCGCTATTAAAGCACGATTTTGCACACTGCGCTTTCACCTGCACCTGTTACCTTAACGATGTAAAGACCGTTGCCAAGCGCTGGTGTCAACACTGCACGACCACCATTCACTTCTACAACCTTTGAATATTGTACTGCACCTGCAAGGTCATACACTTCTACTGTCACTACATCAACACATGATGCGCTCACAAGAATTGACTTGCCAGCTGGAATCACAGTCACCGACTTATTAGCGCCTACCGATTCCACACCACTTGAGTAGTTGCTATACACACTGTACAATCTTGTCTTGATAGTGTTGTCACCCAACACATATTCACTCTTCTTTGAGCTGATGTTATAAAGAATGCTCTTTACATTCAATGGATAGCTACCCATATCGTTCACACCACCTACGCAGTCAAGCAAGTTCCACTTGTGTGTACCCACAGCCACACCATTTTCACCAAGCACTACCCCGTTTTCACCAGGTATTGCACCCGAACGAACATCTACTGTAAGATCGTTCAATGGAGTGGTTGTTGTTACTTCCAAAATCACGCTATCAGGAAGACTATATACCATTACATCTTTTTCAAGCTTGATTGTTGCCTTACGAGAACCTGAATAGCCAAATGCCAATGTACCATCGGCAGCAAGCACTGCATTGCTTGAAAGATTTGCGCTTGTTACTGTCCAGTCGTTCCATTCTTGAGTCATTACAGCCGATGGAGCAATTTCCACCTTCACTGTAGTTTCGTCGGCAAATGTACCGAGTGTAGCTTTAATATTTGTTGTACCTTCTTTCAAGCCTTTCAATACGCCGTTTTCGATTGAAACCACTGTTTCGTCTTCGATTTCCCAAGTGAAACGAGATGGATCATAAGTCATAGTTTCACCATTTGCTACTGTTGTGATTTCGATAGGATATTCACGCTTAGCATCGATCAAAATCATTGGTTTCAAACGAATTGCAAACTCTGTGTTTTGGATTTCGATAGGAACTGTTACTTCAGCACCATTGTAGTGAGCAGTGATTGTTCCGTAACCTGGTGTTCCTCCCACTTCGATAGCCTTACCATCGGCACTTGGTGCGCCCACTGCTTCAGAGCAAGTGTAAGTTACATCTACATGTTCCGAAATCAATTCGCCATACTTGTTATAACCAAGCACATTAGGCGCTACACTATAATAGATAGGAGTTTTCAAGTTTGGCTTTTCGAAACGCAATGCTGCTACCACATCGGCATCTTCAGTAGGTGCTGTAGAGAACACCATCATACCATTAGCCACGGCACGAGGTGTTGCTTCAGTTGTCTTATTCGCCACTGAGCTACCAATAAGCATTTGAGCCGATCCACCAGCGTCCATATTTGCCACATTCCATAGATCTGGAACAAATTGTTTCCAAATATTGCACATCACAGTTGCTGTACAACCCTTTGAGTTACCATATTCTGGATTGGTTGCCATTTCGATTACAATCATATACAACTTTGTACCTTCTTGATTGTTACCATAAGCTGTGCGTGAATACACCTTTGCACCATAATCGGCTGTTGCACGATTAGTGATTTGACCCTTAAGCATCACATGCGCTTCACCTTCGGTCATATTTTCCACTTCGATAGGCTTACGGTCGCCATCGATATCAAACCAGTAGTTATTGATTGCCACTTCGTCGCCCACAGCAAGCTTTTCCATTTCAGCCTTGTAAGCACCGTCAGCGATCAAACAAGCATCATAGTTGCCAAGCACTTGGTTGTTAGCCGATAGCTTGATTTCAGCCACTTCAAACTTGATATCCTTAGCGATAGCCCACTTTGAATCTTCCTTAAGCTTCAAGAAGATATAATGGCAGTCTTGCACATAGCTATAGAACACATTGTTGCGACCACGAGCATGGTTGAAAAGCACCAACTGACCAGCATCGATACACTTATTCACTTGGATAATTTCTTGGTCGGCCGAGAACTTAGGCGACTTCACGCAACCATACCATTCGTGACGACCCACAAGCGCGCGACCATCCTTAGCGATAATAGTAGACGCTGTGTTCACAGTACCACCATTGAAATCGAACACACCATTGCGGTTAGTATTCACATAGATAGTATCGTTCACCACTTCAGCACCATGAGGCACACCTGGCATGAAGTTATACCATGGAATTTGCGAAGACACACACCAGAACGAAGCATTACAGCCAGCCAATGGCTTCTTGCCCATCGCCTTGTGACGAGTATAAGCATCAGCAAGCTTTTCAGTTGAGCCAAGTTTATTCTTAGCTTGAGTTGTTTCCACACGATTGTAAGGATTAGTCATATCCATTTCAAGCATGAAGATATTCAATGGATATTCAGGTAGACGAACACGCAAGTGCTTCACACCAGGACCAATCTCTCTTTCCATAATGGTATCCACTGCATAAGTTTTACCATCAAGCACTATATCAGCATTAACAGTCAACACCGATAGCACCACAAAGAGCAAAAAAGTAGTAATTTTTCTCATATCGATAATTTTATTAAATATTTTCCTTCCTTTTTCGACACACAATGTATCAATTCACAAAGATAACTCATTTTTTGCTCATACCGACACAAATTATAGGATAAAAATCATTATCTATCACCCATGTTTCAATGCGAGTGAATGAAGCTATGAAATGTCTGAAAGACATTATTTATGAGTAACCGTAGGTTGTCAACCTACGGAAAAGATACACACACATTCTTGCGTCTGCAAAGACACGAACCCCCACACCAAAAAACAAAAAAGAAGCCCGACCTTATGGTCGAGCTTCTTATATTGGGTTGTGAGGAGACCTCACATCTTAATTGCTAATTTAGAATTAAAGAACAACCTTAGTTGCCTTAGCACCTTGCTTCTTAACGAAGATACCGTTTTCTGGGTTAGCAACCTTAACACCTTGTAGGTTGTAGTATTCAACTGCAGCGTTGTCAGCAGCAACGTTTTCGATTGCAGAAGCAGCAAGAGTAAGCTTGTACATTGTCAAAGCCTTACCTTGGTTCAATTGAGCGATGCTTACAGTACCGTCAGCATTTACCCATGCAGAGTAGTCTTGAGTAGCTGTGTTACCACCTACACCATTGTCATGAGCAACGATTTCGCCAGTAGCAACATTTACAACCTTGAACCAAGAGTTACGAGCACCTGCATCGTCAGCCATTGGCATTACGATGTAGTTAACACCGTCGATTTGGAATGCACCGATACCAGTAGTTGTAGCCTTACCTTGTTGGAAAGCAGCGTCGTTCAATACTACCAATGCGCTTGAACCGTCTGAGTAGCGAACGCCAGAAAGTGAACGGTGATATAGGAAGAATTCAGGAGCGAATTCAGCATCTTCAGTTACAGTCTTGTTAGGGAAAACAACCTTAGCTTCGTTAGTGTAAGAAGAACCTTCGTCAGCGTCTACAAGGTAGCTATAGTCTGAGTCTTGTTCACCTTCGAAAATGTTGTAAACACCTACATAGTTCTTTTGGTGAGGAGCCAAAGCGAAATAACCATTAGCATTGATGTTACCAGCGCAAGCGAAGAAGTCAGCACGAGCTGATTCACCTGGAGCAGGAACTTCACAGTGGATGTGACGCATTGTTCCATCAGGAGCGATAACTACGAATTCCTTACCTTGAGTAGCGTTAGGGAAACCAAGGTTTACGATGATGTTACCTACAGCGTCAACGTCGATACCACGACCAAGAGTGTAAGGAGTGAAAGCGCCATCTTCACCAGTTGTACCAACTTGAGCTTCAGTCAAGTAAGCCTTTACATCGTGAGTCTTAGCCATTTGACCATTAGCGTCAAAGAAGATTACATTGTCAGCACCACCTGAGAAAGAGATGTTAGTTGCAGCAACTTCGTTACCGTTAACCAATACGATGTTACGAACAGCAGCACCATAAGAAGTCATGTCATGTGACCAAAGCTTCTCAAGAGTTTGAGCGTTAGCTGCACAAGCCATCATTGCAGCTGCACCAAGAAGTAAAAATTTCTTCATAATAAATAATGTTTTTAGTTAAAAAATTTAGTTTATCGTTGCGATGCCTTCCAAACAGAAAACACCTACACAAATTATGATGCAAATTAAATCAAAATTTCACTAAATAACAAATATTTAAACATTTTTCCTCCAAAAATTACAAAAAACACCAATATCACCATAAAATGTCTGAAACACAAGCATTATCCCCCACACCCAAGTGCAAAGAAGATAGTCATACTGAGGGTGCGACTATATGTCTGAAGAACATTATATATCCCCCATATTTCAGCGCTTGAGTGAGAACAACAAAATGTCTGAAAGACATTATTTATGAGTAGCTGTATGCTTTTAAGCTTACGAATAGGATTCGGATAAGAACAAGGCGTCTGCAAAGACGCGAACCTATCTCGCGCACAAACTTGATACACACCTTTTCGCGTCATTGCAGACGCATAAACATGGACATACCCTTACCGTAGGTTGCAACCTACGGATACTCATAAAAGCCGTCCTTACGGACTCTTTTTATTCCCTATCCATCACCTCATCGCCCATTCTTCTACCCCCCATACGACAAAAAAATCGGGAACCTCGATTGAGATTCCCGATTCATTATTTATTCAACGCGACTTAATTAGAACAATTGAGTCTTGCGTGGGTTTAGACAGATACCAATGATTTTATCGTTTTCAGTGTTCTTGATAGGAGTCTTAACCACTGTACCAGCAGCGTAGTCATAGTAGTATAGACCACCTGTAGGACGATCAGAGTCACCATCAGGAGTGAAACCGAAGTATACATTACCTGTTTCCTTATCCAACGCGAATTGTGCAACATACAATGCTTCTTTAGAGTCGGTTGCACCAGCGATAGGAGCTACTGCCATCTTCACAAATGTAGTGTAATCCTTCACACCAAGACCTTCTTCAAACTTAACCAATGGATATTGAGCGAAACCTACGCCTGCTTCACCTGAAGTCAAGAAGCAATACATGTGTTTACGCTTTTCGTCAAGAGTGAATGCCTTAAGTGTAGCACCATCAAGAAGAATCTTAGTAGGAGCTGCATCAGTTACACCGATATCTGATTGACGGAAACGGAAGATACCTGCTGCATTGTAGTTCTTTGGCCACCAGTAAACACCGTCAGAAGCTTGGTAGATAGCTGAGTGAGCAGCACCGTAAGCGATACCACGACCATAGTAACCAAGAGTGTTGTTGTTTACTACATTGTAAGAACTTACATTTGATTGAAGACGCTTTTCTACTTCACCACGAGCAGTCAATGCTACTGCGCTCACACCATTGTTACGGTCAGTGTAAAGAAGGTTTGCACCATCAGCCGATACACAACCATGGAATGGGTCAGAGAATGCGTGACCACCAACATTTGTGATAACAAGGTTAGCATAAGTACCATCAGCGCTCATCACTGTGATCTTACCATCACCAAGCACACCGTCAGTATCGTTTTGGTAACCGAAGTTCTTACCTGAGTCGATAATGTAGATGAAATCAGAACCATCAACCGATGCATATACAAGGTTTTGAGGAGTTACACCACATGATACACCCATATCGAAAGGCTTGTTTGACACGCCTTCAGGAAGTGTACCTTCTGGAATAACCTTAAGAGCCTTCACATTACCACCATAAGAAGCATAGTAAAGTGTTGGAACTGCCTCAGTGTAAGCCACTTGAATATTAACAAATGATGGATCTAGTGCACGATTTTCACCTCCTTCAGCCACGTCGAAACGAGTCTTAAGAGTGATCTTGTTAGAACCAATGTTCTTGAACTTCAAAGCACCTGGGTTTTCACCTTCGTAAGTAGAGATAGGAGTACCATCAGCAAGTGTTGTACCTTCTTCAAATTCCCAAACGAAAGAACATTCTTTACCTTCTGGGTTAGGAAGTTCTACTGCAAGTTCGATAACTGATTGGTCAACCAATACAAGTGAATCGCTTTGAGTAGCAATGCTAAGCACTGGAGTGATGTCCATTACTTGCACTGGGTAAGTGCGGCTACCTACTCCTTCTACAGTAAGAGTTACATAGTACTTACCAGCAGCATCATACTTGTAAGTTGGATTTTCTTCGTTAGAATCCACTTTACCGTCACCATTGAAGTCCCAAGAAAGAGCACCCTTCTTGAAAGATGTATTCTTGAACTTGATAGGTGATACATAATAGAAGTCGGTAGTATATTCATTTCCTTCAACTTCGAAAACGAAGTCTACATCCTTAGTTGGGAAATCTTTGTAGTCTGGTTCTACTTCAACACATGACACTACAAAAATAGCCAACATTAACAATAGAATACTTTTAATATTTTTCATAATCGTCACCATTTTATTAGTTCAAATCAATTGTCTTCACTTCAGTATCTCTACCGATGCCACCCTTAGTGTCGATTACCTTGAATTGCACTTCAAGAGCATACTTACGAGTGAAATCAACTGAATAAGTTTTTTCTGGACCATTATAAATCCATGCTTCGAATGGAATCAATTGTAGCAATTCCTTCCACATTGGGCGATATTCATCACGCAAAGATGTGATAGCACCACCAGTGTTGTCAGAATAGCGGCAATACAACCAGTGTGGAGACTTATATACGTCGTAGATAAGTTCTTCCTTGATACCTGCTTGGATAGCTTCTTCCTTAGTTGCTACTTCAACTTCCTTAGATACACCGTTTTCTACTACGAAGTAATAGTAACCAGTAACCACTTCAGTATCGTTAGCAAACCACAAGTCGTCCTTAACTTCACCTTCAGCTGGGAATGGAAGTGGCTTAAGGTCGGCGTGATTAGCATTCACTGCAGCCACTTGTTCTGCTGTAAAGTCATAGTTCAAGTAAGCTTGACGAAGACCTGAAAGATAAGTATCACCATCAGTCAAGTACTTAAGCATTTGAGCACAGAATTCTTCCTTGAAAGTAGCTGGATAGTAAGCTGTGAACATATCTTCAGCCCAAGTACCAGGAGTTTGCCATGTTACAGGGCCAAGAGTGCGAGATGTTGGGAATGCAGCATTCAAGTGATACTCATTACCATTCAACTCAGCCATTGCGTGTGGAAATTCAGCCAAAAGGTGGAAACCACGCACTGTATCAATAAAGTTTACAGTCTTTGTATAAGCTGGCGAAGAGATAAGCTTTTGTGTAGCAGCAGCACTTTCGGTACGAGTTACCATAGCCCACACTTCAGAATGGTCAATTGACACACCTTCGGCAGTAGTATAGTATTTCGCCAAGAAACCAGCTTCGTTACCCGCTTTGCACACAGAGCTTGAAAGTTCCCACGAAACAGTAGGCACCACTTCACCAATCTGCATTTTGTCGGCAAATGGGTCATTCACAGCACATGAAGTCATCATCAATGCTCCTGCTGCAAAAAGTCCGATTTTATTATATAGTTTCATAAACTTAATTTCTTATTAGTTAAAATTATTCTGTCAAAGATGCTTGTGCACCGCGTTCTTTAGCCCAAATCATTGGCTTTTGCAACCACTTGTAGTTGTTGAAAGCTCCAAGCTTTTCAAGTTCTTGGCGGTTGTACTTACCTTCAGTATCAGGGTCTTGAGGTACGCGTTGAACCCAAGTATTTTCTTGTTCTGCATTAGTCAAACCATCGATCCAGTAAGCAGCATACAAGTTGTAAGGACGACGCAAGTTAGGATAGATAATTTCGTTAGCGTCACCGATACCGTAGTTGTTACGCTTGTTAGAGTAGTGGTAACGACGCATGTCGGTCCATTGCTCTGGTTGCATATACATAGCGATGTACTTTTGGATCATAAGAGCTGAAAGGTCAAATTCAGATGGGTTGAAGAACCAACGCTTGTTACCGCGTTCAGAAACTGGACGCACGCGTACGATCTTCTTACCACGACGGTCAACTGTTGAGTATTCTTCGTTGTTCAAGAATGCGTTCAATTGAGCTTCCCATTGTTCAGCATTGTTAGTACCTACACCGTCGTCAGTTGCTTGACCAGGATAGATGTTAGTACCTGAAGCATAATTAGCTTGGAAGAAGTCAAGGTGGCGTTGAATGTTGTATTCAGTAGCTTCCTTAGCCAATGCACATGCAGTAGTCTTATCACCCTTCCAGTAGTAAGCTTCAGCCTTGATGAAGTAAAGTTCTTCCATTGTGAAGATAGGGTTGTAAGCATCGTTAGCACCTGCGTATGCACCCATATACAACTTAGGGAAGTGGTCAGTCTTATAAGATGTACCTACACCGATGTTGTTTTCAACGTGGCGAACCTTAACCTTAGTGTCACCATCAGGACCCTTACGAGGGATCATCAATAGAGGTAGACGAGGGTCGTTAGAATAACCTTCGTAGCTATTGTTGATATCACCGCTGTAAAGACCTTCGTTAGCTGTACCTACACCAAGAAGACCAAGACAGTCAACTACGAAGTACTTAGAAGGAACTGCACTATCAAGAAGGTTCTTACGAGATTCCCAAGAGTTGATGATAGGTTGAGCAGCCGACCATACACAGTTTTGTTCGTTAGTACCACCATCGAACTTGTAGCGAGGTTCGTTACCAAACCATGTACCGTAAAGAAGGTCACCCTTGCGCCATTGCTTGATAGCTTCATCGGCAGCGTCGATGATTTCTTGACACTTAGCTGGAGTAGTATCGATGTTAGGGATGTTGCGAAGAAGCAAACGAGCCTTCACAGCATATACCATACCTTTCCACTTTTCAAGATCACCAGCATATAGGCGGTCTTGTTCTACAGTGATTGTTTGGTTACCTGAAGCTTCAGTATAAGCAGGATCTTCATACAAAGCGATCAATTCGTCGATTTCGTTGAACATCCAAGCATAGATGCTTTCTTGAGTGTCATAAGTTGGTGAGTTTGACTTATAAGCGTTAGTCAAAGGCATTTCACCGAACATGTCAGTTGCCAATTGAGTAGATAGCAAACGCACTGTACGAGCGATAAGTTCGTAGTTAGGTGAGTTGATATCCTTAGAATTAGCGATCATATTGTTCACATTTGAACCAATATCATAGAAGTGACGACGCCATTGTGGGTGACGGTTCATTGTCAAGAATTCCCACTCGCTCTTGTAAGAATAAGTACCGATAGCACTCTTACCAGTTGTAGTGAGACATTGTGACAAGTAAATATAGTATTCAGCGTGGTCGTAAGTAGCTTGTTGAGCATAGAATACAATAACTGGCAAGCTATTTTGCGCAGTGATTGCATGCGCACGGTCTGGGTTGACATTATCGTCAAGAATGTCGACGCAGCTTGTAGCACACAACGCTACTAATATTGTTGATAATAAATATTTTAGCTTATTCATAATGTATTAACCTTTTTTAGAATGTTGCTTTTAGAGATAGGTTGAAGCTGCGTGTGTTAGGCACATTGTAGCGGTCGAAACCACCTGTACCAGAACCGTTAGCGCTACCACTTTCTTGAACTTGTGGGTCAGAACCTGAGTACTTAGTCAACAAGAACAAGTTTCTACCTGTCAACGATACATTTAGACCCTTAACTGGGCTGTTCTTTGACAACAACTTGCTCATATCATAACCTACAGTTACATAGCTCAAACGGATGTAAGAACCATCTTCGATGAAGTTAGAAGAAACTGGGTAGAAGTACTTGTTAACAGTTGTTTGGTCAAGAATAATTGGAGTTGTATTTGGTGAATAAGTACCATCAGCATTCTTAACTACACCATTGAACACAACTTCGCGGTTGCGATACTTGTCATATAGGTGGTGTTGACCGTTAGAGATCAAGCTTGAACCTGTGATGTTCACAACATCACCACCGCAACGACCATCAAACAAGAATGAAGCAGTCAATTCTTTGTAACGGAAGTTAGAACCAAGACCTAACAAGAAATCAGGTTCACGGTTACCGATGTAAAGTTGCTTTGATGTATCGATCAATGGATAACCATTTTCATCGCAAATTACATCACCATTTTCGTTACGCAAGTAGTCCTTACCAGTGATACCAGTAGAAGAACCACCAAGGAATGCTGTAGGATAGATACCACCATAGTTAGTACCGTCGATTTGCACGATTTGATCAGGCAATGACTTAACGCGACCACGGTTTAGAGAGAAGTTTGCTGTAGCTGTCCAGTCGAAATCCTTAGTCTTGATGATGTCTTGACCAAGAGTAGCTTCGATACCATAGTTTTCTACAGAACCTTCGTTACGAGTTTGAAGAATCATACCAGCTGCTGGAGATACGCGCACTGTTACGATTTGGTTGTCTACAGTTGTAGAGTAGTAAGCAACATCTAAGCGAGTGCGGCTCTTGAAGAAACGCAAGTCAGCACCAATTTCCCATGAAGAACACATTTCTGGTTCTAGGTTCAATGCCTTACCGATTGTAGGGTCGTTACCCCAACCACCATCAGGGAATGTTGACCATTGCTTGAAGCTATCGTCAAACTTGTAAGCAGGACCGTCCTTACCTACCTTCGCCCAGTTACCACGGATCTTACCGTAAGAGAACCAGTCGTTAGCAAGGTTGAACAATTCAGAGAACATCACACCACCAGTGAATGATGGGTAGAAGTATTGACAAGCTACTTGACGCAACTTAGAAGAACCATCTAGACGACCAGTAACAGAAAGTTGAGCGATACCACGGTAGTCGAAACGCAATTCACCGAAGTAACCATACTTGTTGTTACGGCTGTGTGACAAACCAAGGCTATAGTCGCCTGAGTTAGTGAATGTAGTTGGGTCAATATTAGTGAAGCTATAGAAATCACCTTCAAGCATGAACTTTTGACCAGCAAGAGTTGCGCTGATTGAGTTGTTCACCATGTAGTCAAGACCAAGAAGAGCATTGAAGTTGAAATCCTTGAACAATTCCTTTTGGTAAGTAACCAAGAATTGAGCATTCATGCGTTCTGAGCGAGATGGTTGGAATGAATAAGCACCAAAACGGCTCAATTGGTCAGCAAGATAGTCAGCATCAGCTGGGAAATCTGTTTGACGGAAACGAGGAACTGTGTAAGAGTCATACATTGAATAGCCCTTATCGTAACCAATCTTACCTGTGAATACCAAGTCCTTGATAGGTTCGTAAGAGATTTGACCATTCAACATTACGCGAGTGCTTTGAGTTTCGCTCTTATCGTTGTAACGACCGAAGTATGGAGATACAGAAGCTCCGATACGGTTTTCAAGCAATACTTCGTCCCAGTGGTCGTAGTATGCATTCCAGTTTGGATAACCTTCAAGAGTTTCATAGTCAGCCATGTTCTTAGTGATACCCCAATTGTAAACGCTTGACATTGAGTTACCGAAACCGCGTGACTTACTTTCCTTGAAACTTGATGAAAGTTGGATCTTCACTTTATCAGATGGCTTGAATTCAGCCTTCAAGAAAGCATTGATTTGGTCGCGATAGTCTTCAGGTACGATACCGTCGTTCATTGAGTACGATACAGATGCATATGCATTAGCCTTTTCAGTACCACCTGTCATTGACAAGTCATACTTTTGAAGAATACCTGTACCCAAGAATTCGCCTACATTGTCGTAAACTACATCGTCAGCCGACAATAGAGGACCCCAACCGCCGCTACCAGCATTCTTTACATAGAAGCCGCGAGTACCTGGAGTGTAACGGCTTTGGATAGCTGGAACGCGTGCAGCGTTAGATACTTCTACAGTAGCATTTGCACTAACTTGCATTTTACCTTCTTTACCGCTCTTTGTTACGATCATGATTACACCATTGGCAGCATCTTGACCATAAAGAGCTGATGCAGCAGCACCCTTAAGCACCGACATGTGCTCGATATCGTTAGGGTTGATATCGCTAAGAGTTGAACCACTACCACGCACTGCAACACCATCAATAATCACAAGTGGCTCATTGCTTTGAGCAGTGTTGATTGATGAAATAGCACGAATTTGAATAGTTGATGATGAGTTAGGTGAACCACCAGTACTTTGGATTTGTAGACCAGATACCTTACCTTGCAAGGTACTTGCCAAGTTGGTTGATACACCGGCTGTCAATTGATCAGAATCCAAAGATTGAACAGCAAAGTTCAATTTCTTCTTTTCCTGAGTTTGGCCCATTGCAGTAACAACAACTTCTCCAAGGACTTGAGCGTCCTCTTTCAACACGATGTTGAGAGTTTGTTGGTTACCCACTTTTACCTTTTGTGGAATCATTCCCACATAGCTCACATTAAGAACGTCGCCGTCCTTAACCTCGATTGAGAATTTTCCGTCGAAGTCAGTAGCTACACCGCGTTGTGTACCTTGCACCATAACAGTTGCTCCAATGACAGGCAATTTGTCACTTTCAGCAATTACAGTACCCGATATTACACGAGCATAACCAGCCACCGCGAACAAAGAAAATAACAGTAGCAATAGCTGTTTCTTCATAATTAAAAATTGTTTATTAATACTATAGTTTTTAGATCCAATTGTCTCTACATTTGGCGTTAGCATACTTTTACACGAGTGCAAATATACGACAATATTTCCAAACTTTTACCTCTTTTTATTTAAAAAACAGCCGTCTACACCTTATAAAACGGCATTTTTAAGCTATTGCTTATAGGGGCGTTTAACATTCATTTCCATATAGCACTTATGTTTAATGAATTAAGGCTTCGGCTTTTTTCCTTTTTTTGCTAAAATAGTTAACCTGAATTCACTTAACTTAAATTTATTTCACATCTTTTAACTCCATATTTCTCCATTTACACCCTACACCCCACATTTGAATTATCGCCAACAAATATTTATCTTTGCACCACATTCATTAATACTAATAATATTACCAATGAGAAAAAATCTATTTTATTCACTGATTGTTGCTGCTACAGCCATGTTTGGAGCAAGCTGTAATGCACAAAAAGCTAACGAGGGCGCTACCGACCGCGACTCTACCTACACCGCTATCATTCAACCTGAATGGACTCGCAACGCGGTAATCTACGAAGTAAATCTTCGCCAATACACTCCATCGGCTTCGGCTAAGGAATTCGCTACTCACCTTCCTCGCTTGAAAGAACTTGGTGTTGACATTCTTTGGTTCATGCCTATCCACCCTATTTCTGAAGTAAATCGCAAGGGCGAACTTGGTAGCTACTATGCTGTTAAGGACTACAAGGCTTTCAACCCTGAATTTGGTACTATCGAAGATTTCAAGGCTGTGGTTGACCAAGCTCACGAACTTGGTATGAAGGTTGTTCTTGACTGGGTGCCTAACCACACTGGTTGCGACAATGCTTGGGTAACAGAACATCCTGAATGGTACTCTCTCAACGAAGAAGGCAAGATGTATGGTCCTTTCGACTGGAGCGATGTATTCGAACTAAACTACGACAACCGCGAAATGCGCGCTGCTATGGTCGATGCGCTTAAGTTCTGGCTAACCGACATCAACATCGACGGTTTCCGTTGCGATGTGGCAGGCGAAGTACCTACCGATTTCTGGAACGAAACTCGTCCTCAACTTGATGCTGTTAAACCTGACCTATTCATGCTTGCCGAAGCAAGTAAGCCTGAGCTAAACAAATATGCGTTCAACATGGGTTACGGATGGCCTATGAAGGACCTTTTCAGCGAAATCGCTTCTACTGCAGGTCAATACACATTCAAGAAGGAAGGCGAACCTATGCGCACTTTCCCTATCAAGCACGCTGTGGCTATCGACTCTCTTCTCGAAGTACTCGACAAAACTTATCCTAAGGACACTTACCTTATGAATATGATCACCAACCACGACTTGAATTCTTGGGAAGGTACCGAATTTGAACGCCTTGGCAACTTGAGCGATGCTTTCGCTGTGTTGTCTTATACTCTTCCTGGTATACCTCTCATCTACACAGGTCAAGAAACTGGTCTTAACCGTGCTTTGGAATTCTTCAAGAAAGACGAATGCCCTACTTGGGAACCTCGCAACGAATATTTCGTATTCTACCAAAAGCTAAACGCTCTTAAGCACAACCAAGCAGCTCTAAAGGCTGGTGTTGAAGGTGGCGAAATGGTGCGCTACGCTACTGCAAGCAACGATTTGTATGTATTCAGCCGTAGTGTTGAAGGTTCTGATGTGTTGGTTCTTGTAAACCTTGGCAAAGATGCTCAAGCAGTTGAGTTCACAAGCGAAGCTCCAGCCGTAGAAGGCAAAATCAACTACTTCACTGGCGAAGCTGAAGCTCTTCCTACGACTCTTAATGCAGGTGAATATCGCGTATATATCAACAAGTAATATTCTACCCCAATTAAACTTTTAACGAAATAGGTTGTCTAATCACAGAAAGACAACCTATTTTAATTTTAATATCGATGAACGACAAAGACATTGAAATCTATCAGAAAGAGTATTCCGATAGCCGTTTTAGCACCAAAATCACCAAGGTAGCTAAGTCGGCTGGCCGTTCAGTTATCAAGAAAGCCCTAACTCTTTATTATGTGATGAAATCCAAGAATGTACCATTCAAGGAAAAGGCTAAGATATGCGCTGCACTTGGCTATTTCATCGTTCCACTCGATTTGGTTTCCGATTTTGTTCCATTCATGGGCTATGGCGACGACATCGCAGCCATTGCATGGGCGCTGCACTCGGTTTATTCAAAAGTAACACCCGAAATCGACCAGAAAGCCGAAGAACGCACCAATCAACTATTAAAATAATAAGAAAGCACGACTCACATTGGTCGTGCTTTTATTTTGTTTAATCACATAATACATGGTAAGCAAGCGCTTGCTGTATTGAACGCACATCTTCCGATTTGCCAAATTTCCTTTCGAATGGCTCACGCATTGAGCGCACCCATATTTTCATATCGCAGTCAAGATCAAATGTGCCATTAGTTTCTATCGAGAAACGCACTATCGATTTATATGGTATAGAATGATAATCTTTCTTTTTACCAGTTACTCCTTGCACTTCGATCATTATTAAGCGTTTGTCGGTAAACACCCACTTATCACGAATCACACGGAATGCCGACTCCACTTTTTCTCCAGGAAATAGTATTCCTTCCAGTTGCTCGACCACATCTTCGATATCTATGCTCGAAGCATTTCCTAATATTGCATTAAAAAGTCCCATAGTATATCTTTTTTTATCTCCATTCTATAAAATTCACATTAATTTGTCTCATTCGCGATAATTGGCCACTTATTTTGTGCAGCACTCCTTCTCTATCGCGATACAAGCTATAAGAGTAACTTCCCACTATATATATTGCATTGTCAACACCAAGGTCAACCAATGCTTGAGAGAAATCGTGCATCGATTCGCGAGTGGTTGTCATTGCCACAAACACCTCTTTACCTCTCACACACATAGCTTTTCGCAACGATTTGTTTCGCAGATTGTTTTCGACCAACTTGCCGTCGCTCACCAACGCATACTGACGGAAGAAATATCCACCCTTTTCGGTTGCTTGCTCAAACAATGGCGAATTATCGGCCATTCCCACTGTCACCTTGCCGTCTATAATTGCGCAATATCCTTTTTTCGACAATCCCCACGACAATGGCTCGCCGTCTATCACAAAAGCACCCACTATCTTTCCATTATCGGCACGCACATCGGCTGCTTGAGTCGTGAACACAAGCCCTTCATCACTTGGCGATGGCAATCCCATTTTCAACCTTGGCGTAGCATTGTGAGGTATATATATTGTCAATGGAATGTCGTTCACTTCTTTTTCGATCACCTCCACGTAAGGTGTCTTTATCGAGTCGCCACACACACTGAGTGGAGTCTTATCCTCAACAGCCATTCCACTTGCATCATCTTGTGAGTATTCCACCAATTCTGGCTCAAACGCACTTATCACATTGCCGTCATCAGCGCCCGACTTATACCACAACCAACCTATCAAAGCCAACACACCGCCACACAACAGCAATGCTAGCGCTCGTCCCCATGTGCGAGAACGACGGCGTTCCATTCGGCGCAATTGGCTTTCGAATCGGTCATCCGATTCTGATTTAGGCAATGTCGATGCACACGAATACCTTACCAACGGTTCGTTAGCCTCTTTTTTCTTTATAATTCTTATTTCGTCGTCTTTAATATTATCGTACTTCATAATTTACCAAGTTTCAACATAGCTTTTCAGTTTCACCAACGCATCTTTCGATGCTTCAAGTTTGTGATAACTGCCTTCGCAATCCGATATCACAAGCACCTGTTTGGCAATGTCAATCACATGTATATAATTCAAATTGATAATATGCTTTCGTCCCAAACGAAGAATTTCGCCCTCAAACTCGTCTATTTGTTCGGCGATTAGGTCTTCCACCTGCCCTAACTGCAACAGCACCAATCGCTCACGACCGTCCTTGGTAACTATCTTTGAATAATTACCATCGGCCTCGACATACATTAAGCAGTCGAGTGGCACACGCACCAGTTCAGTACCTTTCGATATTATGATATGCTGTCGTTTCACAGTTGATTTCTCGTTTCTCGGTGTAAAGATAAGAATAAATTGACTAACCACAACCACTCCCACATCGCATTATGTACGAAATCACAAAATAATGTATGAATTTACACCCATCACTCCATTCATACACCCCACATATCAGTTCATACAACCATCGTTTTTTTACTTCTTTTTTCCATTTTTTTGACTGAAATTTGCATCAGGAAAATCACTAAAAACATCATCATTATGAAACTCAAAAGTATCTTTAAACGCCCATCAAAAACATTCATTAAGCGTGCCGTATGTTGCACTGGTTTAGCACTTTTTGCCTATTATGCATTGGCTCATGTGGTCGACTACTTCGACGACGACTCATCCACCTACACCAAACGAGTTGCCGAGAGCGGACTACTCCTCAACGACGACCTCGAAGCCATCAAAAACGACGACAACACCTACACCATCAAAAACACCGTTACTGGCGAAGTTACCACTCAGAAGATCCAATTCGATTGGACTCAAACAAGCCCCAACGACTCACTTGGCGTGTTCTGCTCTAATGGCAAGCGTGGTTACTACAACTCCTACACCGGCAAAATCGTAGTCCCTGCACAATATCGCCGAGCTTGGATCTTCTCCGAAGGACTTGCTGCTGTGCAAAAGGACGGCAAGATTGGATTTATCGACCGCAAAGGCAAAGTGGCTATCGGTTTCCAATTCCCCTACCACGGCAATCCTCTCAGCGAGTTCATCTTCGAAGACGGACATTGCATCGTTGCCGACACTTTGGGAATGTGTGGCGTAATCAATCGCAAAGGTAAGTGGATCATCAAGCCCGAATACGACGACATCGAAACATTCAAGGAATATGCCATCGTGAGAAAGTCTGGACTAAGAATGCAAGTCGATTACAACGGCATGGTGCTCAATGCCTTCATACTCGACGACCTCAACGAACTCACCTACACCAAAGAAGAACGATGCACCAACAAGGACGGCGATGTGTCCTACATCAACCGCGAAATCCCTACCGACCGATTCGCATATCATGTGGGTGGACGATGTGGACTAATGGACAACAACTGCCAACGACTCACCGAACCTCTATACGCCAACATCGAAGCCATCAACAGCAACATGTTCCGAGCCACACTCCCCGACTACACATCTATCGTAATCCTCAACAACAAGGGACAACTAATTCAATAAAGTGCCTTAGGACAAAAAATAGTATCGACACACACAACACAAGAAACACACACCTATATATAAACTAATGTGGTGGTAAGCACCCAGCTCACCACCACTTCTATTATTTCACAGTCATTTGTTTACTCTCTTTGGCTCAATCTTCACGATATTCAAGAATATCGCCAGGCTGACAATCAAGCGCCTTACATATAGCATCGAGCGTAGAGAATCGCACAGCTTTAGCCTTTCCAGTTTTTAGCACCGACAAGTTAGCCAGTGTCAACCCGACCTTCTCCGACAATTCATTAAGCGACATCTTTCGCTTTGCCATCATCACATCAAGATTCACTATTATAGCCATACGCCTCTATATTGTTAAGTTGTTTTCTTCGGCCACATCGGCAGCCAATCTATATAATGTCGCAAATGCAAACGAAATCATTGGTATTCCTACAAGAGTGCCATGAATCACTATCTCACTGAAGTTACCATTTATTACCATTTGTCCCACATTTGCCGCACAAAAATCATATCCTATCCACAGCAAACCCCATATCATTAGGAACTTTGCGCTCGAACGGTCAAACAGCACACCATTATTTATGCTCTTCATTTGCTTCGCCAAGAAAATAATCTGAACTGCAATCAATGCCAAGGCAAACACACTATAACCTGCCGCCACACCCAATTGCAATGATTCATACCCTTCGCGCAACGGCACACTATAAATAGTATTGATTGTTCTACCCACTGTCCAATACAGCCAAAACAATGATGCCACAACAGTAGCAATCATGATAGCTTTCATTTGTTTGTAATACTTTGATGTTTTCATTTCAATTTTCGTTTAAGTTATACATTTTTCCACTCACTCCTTTCAGCCTCTAAACCGGTACTCGAAGCCTCCTGCGCAAGTTTCACGACGCAAACTTACAAATTATTTATCGTTTTTCAATAAATAATTCATGCAAATCATGATATTTAACATTCTTTAAGTATTAAAAACTACCCATACCATCAGAACTCACTCAACCACCGATTCTCTATTCATATCAGAATATGGATAATATCCTTTTTCCTTCAACAGGTCAAGTAGCTTTTGACCTCCATTTTTCATAGCATAATGCATTTCTTCTGGGAACAACTCTATCACAAGAAGCAATCCATGCTTTTTATCCCCTATTTTAAACTGTTTACCTTCTGGCACATATTCATCAAAAATCAAACATATATTTGGCTCACCCTCATCTTGTGGAACTTCACAAGTTTCACGTGGTTCCACACAAGCTTCTTTAGTATAAAAGCCCAATTCAGTAAACACTTTACACATACGGCGCTCAATCTTTGAAAAATCACCATCTTTTTCCTTCGAAATCTTATGTCTTGTAAACGCAATAAGTTCATAAGTTCCCAATGAATTTTTCACAGGGCCATAACCGTCTGGATAAATCAATTCCATTGTAGCAAAGCCTGTTCCCTCTATCCCATTTGGGAAATAATACATATCTACAGCTCCACCCACATCAAATGGTATAAAAGCATGACCTACCAATTCATAACTTTCCCCCAAGACACGCTCCATGCCTTCCATTTTTAATTCAAAATGTTGTTCATGTTCCTCATCTGTAAATTCAGTACGAGGAGCCGATTTCTTCTTTAAAGAGCTACAGGCAACGAAAGCAACACAAATCACAATCAAGGCCCCAACCATCATAATCATTGACTTCATATTTTTATACACCTTGATATTTATATTGGTACAAAAATAAACAAAATCACCCTTCAAAACAAACAAATATCAGCTTTATAGTCCACAATAGCACAAAAAAGTAAAAGCGGAAAAGCATTTCTGCTCTTCCGCTTTGTACCCAAAGGAATATCTTTTTTTCGTACCAATTCATAAATACTTGGAACGAACATATCGTCTCCTAAAGCATCTCCCTTCATTTGATTAGCCGAAAAAGGTTTATTTCATTATGGTCACAAAACAAAATATATCCTTTTCGTTAAAGACGATGTATTAATACACTATTCTCTATAGTCTAATAACTTACAATCGTGATATAACTATATTCAATAAATTAATCCTCTTCTATCAACCAATATGTTACATACATTTCGCTATTTTTATCTAACGAAACATAGTGAACATAAAGTATATCGTTATTGACATGCTTAATATGCGCCGAGGAGATACCGAATTCACTCAAACTAGGTGTTGTGTACAAATT
>JAEIGA010000078.1_pt1 | contig 127837 bp, 114 predicted proteins | sample 9270691 | NCBI WGS metagenome assembly JAEIGA01 (sample SAMN17057246, study PRJNA624740) | gut metagenome | biome: biome; isolation source: fecal sample | host: Bos grunniens | place: China: Xizang | collected 2019 | reverse complement strand
GGTCCAGGTAGTCGAATACTTCGTCGACACATGGAGAGGTTTTAACGAAGCCTCTGGCGATTTCATCAGAATCGAAGTAGGTTCCATCTGCGGACATGCCCTCCCCTGTGATGCAGGCGCGCTCCTTTGCATATCGTTCAAGTAACTCTGGCACGCATCTTTCCATATATTCCGCATGAAATTCGCCTACAAAATCGTCCCAAGCAATATCATCTTCGTGGAAGGCAGTGAGTCCTGTAAAGCGTATATGGCTATTATCGATAATCGTGCGCACGCATTCCGGTAACGCTTCGGCAAATTTGCGAGCATCATGTGCCGGCTGGGTCTGGATATTTGTGCACGGGAGTCCATTGTATCGTGCGTCCAACAATATACGTACAAATGCACTTTCAGCAGGATACTGCTCTCGTATCATATCAGGTTCATTTTCTAACTGCTCGGCAATAAAATCACTTTCCATCATAGAGCAGATTGAGAAGGTAGACTCGAAGTTTACGGATTGTGGTATTTGCTGCGCAACGTAATCAGCGGCAAAAATTAAAAATGTACGAGTGCTGTATGAACGCGTTTTGGAAATATCAAACATGTCTTGCATGTATTCTCCGGACATCTTTGCAAATGACATTAACATATCTCTACACATACCGGCGCCAATGTGGTGCTTTGGTTCATGTAACTCGTGCATAAATTCATCTACGTAATTATGCAATGCCGCCTTATCCTTTTCGGACCAGCCCTGCTGTGAGCATGCAATGTCTACGCTTGCGTGTAACTCTTGTTTATATAAATCTTCCATTGGCGTGGTTTCATATGCTGTATTCCACCATTGAGTATAGTTGGGCGCAGCACGTAAGGTTAAGTTGGCTTGCTGCAGTGCTACAGGGTATGTGGCGACCATATGACTTGGGCGGGCAGCTTCCGTCCACATGTGACGTGATTGGAGCGAGTTTACAAAAGTATATACCAACATATCTTCGAACGTTGGAAGTCCGCACTCGTGCGGATGTACTGGGATGGGGCTATTATTTACTGTATCATGAAAATTCATTATAAAACCTCCTTATACACATTGATGGGGATAATCAAGTGCCCGTTCAATGTGTGTCACTTCGTATTAATTATGATGGATTGATAGATAAGATAAAGGCGCCCAAGGAGGCGCCTTATATCAAATATCTAACTCAAATGTGTCTTTTTCACGTGTCCATTCGCTTTCCCAATACGAATGCAAGGAGGAAGTAAGGACGTCATCAAAAAGTGTTTGCGGAGACCACGTCTCAGCAGCGGAATGTTCCTGGACGTATTCCTTCAGGAATCCTTTTGCCCAGGTAATGGTTTCATCCGCAAGTTGCTGTGCCTCTTCCAGTGTGTACATGCCAGGGTTTGCTTTGACACTGATAAGATATTCTTTGTCATTAGCAATCAGTGCGCTGCCGAAGTTTTCGCCGGCGGCGATGCGCTGCATAAACTCTTTTCCACGCAATAAGTGGTGCAGTTGCTTGCTGGCATATCCATACTTTTCGATTTCATCTGCGCATGCGGGATAAGGATGCGTTAGCGCATGGTACTTTTGGTCCATAACACCGAAAATACCCTTCATGAGTACGTTGGGGTTAGCATGTGCAATGGCATCTCGATTTTCAATCAGTGCACTTAGCTCATTTATGTACTTTTCATTATACCAGGCGTAGGGTGTGTATAGAACCTCCAGAAAGTTAATATTTTGTCTCTTCCAGACATCGAACATCATTCGAATATCCTTAATGTCGACATGTTCTGTGCTGGGGAGTAAATGTGTATAACTGGTGGGCTGTTTACCGGTGACTAAGTCTTCGAACTTAGGCAGTACAATTGCCTTTGTATCAATGTCACTGCCGGCATAATCCAGCGCATAATTCTGACTTCCTTGCACAAAAACAGCCATAACTTCAAATCCCATGTCCTGTAACATGGCTGCGTCGGCGGTTACACGCGCAAAAAGCTTATCTTCTCGGGTCATAGAACCTCCTCAGAATAATGCAGGGTCATCGTCATCGCGGTGACGGTACTCGTCATCATCCTTCTTTGCTTCAAATTCTGCTTTTAAATATTGATTGGTTAAAACAAGAAAACTTTTCATGACGTCATGTGTTTGTACGTATTCTTTGTACGAAAGCTCCTTGCCAAAATAGACACTAATGACAGAGGCGGGCTCCTCCAGAATCATTGCCTTTGTGAAAAACTTGGCGATTGCCATTAAGAGGTCATCACGCAGCTCCGGAATTGATGTCATCATGGGTGAATAATTAATTTCCCATGGACCGTATTTGCTGGTCACGGTCGCGTTTTCATCCGCGCGGGACATTACGACCGGAATTCGCACGCACCCCAATCTCATACCCTCTCTTAATGTGCGATAATATGCCTGCTCCATCTCTTCGTGTAGTACAGCATATATCTCTTTGCGCTTGTTTTCTGCGGCCTCTTTAAGTACTTTTAAGGGAGTGTCGGGAGGAAATGATTCATCTTTCTCCTCGTTTAATGCAGCAAGCTTGTTGTATACACAAGCACGCAAATCATCGGAGGCGTGTTGATAGTTCTCGTCACCGCGAAGGCTCAGCATTCCCTGTAAAGCAATGCTTCTGCCTGCGTAATAAATTACGTTATTACACATTGGCAAATCAGGTAGATTGGTGCCCACAATCTCCTTAACATGCTTGGGCATCATTTTGAGATGCTTTTTATAAATCTTGTGGTACTGATGTTCTGTCATATGTCCTCCTTGGTAACGCAATTGGTGTGCATATGAGGATTATATGCATCATCTTCGTATATTGGATTAAATGTAACAAGCACAATATGGTTCTTTGTAAAACGGTGTTGGATGGGCTCTGTACGTCCATTCTGTGCGCGTTTGAATGCTTTCATGGCGCGTCTGTCGCTCTTTAAGTACTTGTGCTCTTGGTTGGCAACAAGAATAGAGGTGGGAGCGTCTTGAATGGATGTCTTGATAACAAACGACGCAAAATGCGTATCGAGAGTATGCTGATAGTCAACAAGCACCTGTGACATGTTAGAGTATAGCAATGTTACATCAACGCCGTTATCCATGAGCTCGTCCAGCACATGGTCTTGTGTATAGGTATGCTCGGGAACAAAGAACATGTTTCTTTCCGAACAGAACCATTTCATTTGTTCCAGCAGGATTCGTCCCAGCTGTGTATAAAGAATTTGCATCACAAAATGCAATGAATCATCTACGGGTTTATACACAACGAATAATGCTTGCTTCGGCTGGTCGAAAACGGTTAAGTTGATTTGGTTTTCTGACAATAACCGGGAAACGTCAGGAATGTTCAGCAAATGTAATACAATGCCGGCATTGTTGGCATACATGTGCAACTCGTTTGCGTCAAAATTGCGCACTTGTTGTGCACATTGTTCTACATACCCATGGAGCGTTTCTGCTTGTTGTACAATAGGCGTGATGTCGGCGCCGGCGACAAGTCGCTGTACCAACTCAGACACGTACGACAAATTTCGTTGTTCGGGACATTGTGACACTGCGTAACCAATTACTGTGGCAAGCAAACTGGTTGTGTATGAATAATCCTTTTCAGAACACCGCAGAAGACCTTGTCTCATGAGGATTGTCACAATATTTTCAATATCACGTTCCGTGTGTACATACATCAGTGGGTTATATGAGGCGCTTTGAGAGGGATTTGCCAAGTTAAGTACTTGAACATTGTAACCCTGCTGCCGGAGGAAGTTTCCGGTTTGTGCATACAAATAGCCATCAGCATCAGGCACGATAAAATTAGCTTCCGCCTGGAGTAAATTTGCGTGCACCATATCTCGCCGATATTCTTCGGAAGATAGCATGAGTGTACTGGGAGACGTATTAAGGTCTATGCACACATTTTGTGTTAAAATCTTATTACGTGAAAAACGGGGATGCTTTAAATGTGCTAAGGGTGTGGAAGTATCGAAAAAGAACATTATTTACTCTCCTGCAACAAATGTGCGTTGGGGTGGGATTCGGTATGATATTTTAACGCGCGAATCGGTTTTTCACCTCTTACCAGAATCAGTATCTCGTTTTTCGGTAGCGTTAATATTTCCTTGACCGTCATTAATTCAGGGGATTTCCAGGAATATTGAATATGGGATGATTTACGCGAGGAGTTGATGCCTTTGACGACAATGGGCATTCTTCCTAACGCTTCGGACATATATTCAGCTGTGGCTATATCATCAGTGCCGGCAAATAATAACGAATCGCAGCATCCGGTGATACAATCATAGTCATCGGGATAGTGATTTTTGAGTGCAGGTATGGAAGTGTACATAGGGGTGACACACAGTCCGAATTTTTTACAGGTGGCGAATTTTAATGCTGCCTCAGGGACGAATGAATCTACGGCTATATTGATGGTGCACCGATTCTTGGACGGAGTCCAAGTATGGAGCTCATAAATCACCCGGAAAACGGTGCTATAAAATACACGAGTACATACATGCTCTTGACCCATGGTATTGACAAACACCGCGGTTTTGCTGTTATAGAGCTCTTGTGCATCAAATGAGGTGTTGCTTGCTGTTTGCGATTCCATTGCAGCGAGCGGCTGCAACAATTCCTGTAACGACACTATCGATTTTAGTCTCGCGATACGGGTTTGTGTTTTCCAGGATAAGTATTGCTTTTTAGCAACAGTTTTCGCATTTGCAAAAAACGCATCCAGATGCTCGTCAATGTCTATTGTCGCATCGGGGCTAATGGTTTTCATGATGGCGGACCATGAAATAACGCGTTCCTGCTCTTGCATACATAACACAATTGCGGTTAAAATGTGTCTTGCGACCAGCGCATCGAATTTATCGCCGGATGTTGTGCTGATGCAGGCAGCGTTTAATAGCTCTACTATGTTCACCTCATTATCCATGTAGCGCCACGGATTAAAAGAGCAACTTTGTGCCGGGTTGAATGGGTCGAAATAGTATACCTTGTAGCCTTTTGCTTCTAAAATAGAACGAAACTCTTTGTAGAGTTGTTGATTAAGGTCAGGCAATACATAATTGGTATTCGCCTGCAAGAGATTTCTGCGCCAATATTGCAGGTGCTCAGCTGCATCGCCGAGTAAGAATACATTATTGTTGCGTGTATGTTGTGCAGAGTCATAACTCATTGCTACATCCTGCGCATAAATACGGTTCTCTGAAAATTGCTTGCTTGTGTATTTTTTCTTAAACTGTTTGAGAGTACCCCAAGGATTCTCTTTTTTGGGTGGAGATAAAAACATAACACACCTCCTATCATAGTTATCTTAATAATGACAATGTTATATTTTGTTGTGCATGAGAAGAGCCCCGCATTAAGCGAGGCTCAAAGTCTTATTCTTGAAAGAACTGTACGGTATAGAAGTATCCGTCTTCTCTCTGGATAAGAAAATGTTCTGTATCATGATACCAAGTACTATCACAAAGAATTTTTGTCAGTTCTTGGTTTTTAGTAAACTGGTATACACCTGTTGCAGCAGACGGTGTACCGATGACAACGGTGCCATCTGTAAACACAATCGCAAGTTTCCCAAACGAATAATTTACACCTCTTTCAAATGCAACGTACTGAATATGTTCTACACGATACCATTCGGGGAGGGTGATGGCAACTTCTGTCAGGGCGTTGTTACGTGTCTCTTCAAAATACAGCGCATTTCCCTTCAAATCGGTATAATATAATGCGTTGGCATAACCTGCATCCAGTGTGTTAGGAATGTATAATCTATTCTCGGGTAAAACAATATATGTTGCATCCGGAATGTTATTCATATCAATGGCAAAATATTTACCATTCACCGTGCACGCAAACGCTGTGTCATCCACAAACAATACAGAAGTGAATTGTGCGTACATATCGATTTCGTGTAAAATTTGAATGCGTTGGGTGCGGGTAAGTATACCGGTAGAAGCGTATGTAAGCACTTGTAAATTACTATTTTCCAACGTCCACACCTGCAATGTCTCATCGTCTCCACGACGCACATGAATTACTGTGTCGGTGATGGGGTCAATCGTCCAAACCTTTTCTCCTTGGATACTGCCATGGAGAGTTACGTCGGAGACATCCCAATATTGCCCATCGATGGTATATACCCATTTATCAACCAGATGGTGTGCATCAGTAGTCATTGGATATAATTGCTGCCCTACCCATACACATCGCTGTTCCCCTACCTGCACAACAGAGGCGCTTTCAGAAGTAAAATTACTTACAAAAGATTCTCGCTGGGGTAAGTGTTGAATTACCATTGGCTTGATTAAAGGATTTGTGATATCGGGCATCAACGGGTCATTGGGGGCGAAATACTGCAAAGAAATGCTGCAGCCCTTGGTAATATCGTATTGTACGTATTGTCCAATCAAAGTTGCAAGTTTTTCTTGCGCTTCGTATGCACTAAGATACATATCTTCATACTGTTCGGTATGTTGCATTGAACCGATTTCGAAGTACTCATCTTTGTTCTCTGTGGAAATGCATGTGCCGCGCGGGATATCCTGTTTTGCCACCATGATATAATACGTATAAACCTCTTCGGTTGTAGTCGGTGGTGTTATACTGCCGGATTCTGGATTGGGTTCGATTGTGCATGCAGCAAATGCCATAGTCATGCATAAACAAAGGATTGTAATAAGTATGGTTTTGTATTTCATGATAGCCTCCTGTATACAGAAGTGCCCCGAGGTTCTTTCGGGGCACTGTGATTGTTTACCAGTCCCAATCGTCGTCGTCGTGGTCGTATTCTTCCTCGTCGAGCAACGGAGCATCTTCCACCCTGGAATATCCTTCCTCAGGCAGGAATTCAGCAAAGGAGACACCCTTGGTGCCTACCTGGTGCTCTGCTTCCAGACCCTTGACAAACGCTTCGCCTACGGCATCGTAGCGCTCCTTGGAAAGGATAATTTCAAGCTGCTTGAGAGGGGTGAACTCTGCAAGTCCGCCGTTCATAACCAAATCCAGGTTGTCGACATTGAAGCCGCTGAGAAGGATTACTCCTCTCTCATCAACGGCGGGAACGACAGCGCGGTGAGCATTGACATTCCAGAATGCCAAGACAGGCATTTCGTAGCCAGCGGATGCCCACTGTGCACGAATGTTCTCAAAGAGTGCCTTATCGTTACCGTAAGTAGCTCCGTCGAACTCCATATCGGAAATCATGAGAACAGTCGAAGGAATCTCTTCCTGCTTCATGTTGTGGTTGATAGCAGTTTGCAACAACAAATTGAAGGTTGCCTGGATGTCAGTGTTTGCCACCTCGGAGTGGGAGTAACAGTACTGCAATTTATCATGCAGGCTGTTAAAGGGAGATACATCCATGTACTTGGGGGTGTGGGAGAACGAAATGAACTTATCCTTGAACTCGCCGGGAAGACGCTCTGCACAATACAAGGAAAGTGCAGTTGCTACTTCGAAGCAAGTCATGGTAGTCTTATCGTTGCAGAAAGTCAGCATAGAGCCAGAGTCATCACGAACGACGATGCAGGACTTGCCTTCTGCCACATCTACCTGCTTGAGGTTCTGCCACAGAAGTTCAGTTGCTTGGTCATAAGGCTTGAGCTTGTGCATTTCAAGCCAGTATCGACCGGAGTCCTGTTCAACGGAATACATGTGCACAATCTGTGCGGGAGTCAAGGTATCTGCATGCATAACTGCTTCGCCTGCCTCTACCTTATCCAGGTATTCCTGATACTCTTCGCCAACCTGCTTCTTCAGCGTTTCCTTAAACTTTGCTTGCTGACCAGCGGTCATGTGCTCAAAGTTTACGCCGTCCAACTGCTTTGCAGATGCAGCAATTTCGAGAACGTTCAGGTTCTTCAAAATAGCAGCGCGCATCTGACGATATTCCTTCTTGGAAATACCGAGCTCATCGCAGATTTTGAGAGCAATCTTGTGATGGTCGCGTCTGGTGGAACCAAGAGCAGGAGTCCACTTTGCGCACAAAGAAAGCTCACGATGGGGGATTTTTGCACGCTCCTTGGCGATTGCAGCCTTTTCGGCATCAGAGGTAGCAGCCTCATATCGCTCAGCAAGCGTAGCAATTTTTGCCTTATCCTGCTCGATAAGACGTGCGGTCGCATAGTCCTTGCGAAGCTGTTCAGCAATCATCTGACGAGCAAAACGCTGCACAGAGGGCTCACCGCAGGTGACCATTTCAGCCACGTGGTCCCATCTGGTGTACTCAGGAACCAAGGGAAGCAAATCCTTGGCAATCTCGGGATGAGCTGCTGCCATGTATCTGAGGCAAGTGTTGAAGGTGCGGCGTTCACCCTTGCCCTCACGTACGTCGCCAATCTGGAACATCATCTTCGTTGCCAGTGCGGGGTTATCAATGTAGCAGCGCTCAAAAAGAGCCATAATCTGCTCGGGAGTCTTGTTGCGAAGGTTAGATACGCCGTAGTTGAAGTCTACGAGAGAGCTGCCGGCACTTGCAAATGCAATTGCACCGTTCTCGGTGAGAATCTTGTTCTCATCAGAGTGATTCAGTTCGTCCTGTACTTTGTCGAAAAATGCCATATGTAGGTCCTCCTTGAAATATAAGAAATTTTTGATTATAATAGAAAAAAGGGCGGTTGCCCGCCCCAAACCCGCTCCCTCGCCCTACCGGGCACAACTCGGCAAGACACCCTGTGGTGCCTTACGAGCGAAAGATTGGGATAGATACGTGACACTGTTTTAAAAATAGGATTATAATTTTCAAGATTAGTCCTTAGGTTGCTGTCTGTGTCGCTACTGTCGTCCACTTCAATCTCACCTACTCAGTCACGGCGTACCGCGACGTTCGCGCGACATTGTTGCTTCTGACAAACAAATTATGACATTGTGTTTTCTTTCGTACACAAGTCTTTTGTATTATATCACGAGAATGTTAATTTGTCAAGTGCTTTTTTAAAAATGCAAAAAAAGAGAGGCGACATTGCTGTAGCCTCTCTAACTTATCCCTAACACAACACCTGTTGCGCACACATTACGGATGGCACGCGTATCCGTTCGATGTTGCTCTCCGGCAAGACCGTGGCATCATCTTCCTATCTTTTTAAAAGAAAACTATTTGTAATAGTTAATAGGTTGCTGTTCGTGTTGTTACTGGGAAAGTCAACGCGGCACTGTGGCTTTCGCCAACAATCCTTAATTTCAACATCAGAGATGTTAGACTTGCAAGTTGCTGTCCGTGCCGCTACTGTTTTATCTCCTGGTATCTTGTTGATACGATTATATAATGACAGATTGCAGGAGAAACAAAATAAGCCGCTTTGCGGCTTATTCTGCTTAATAACGAAATGTTTGATTCATCACTGACAAAACACTCATCCCGTGCAAGGTGGGATTTGCCTTGAGTCATAGACTCGATAATAATTTGATAACAAATTAAACTATTTGCATTATATGTACTATTAGTACAGAAAGTTGCTGTTCGTGTTTTTAGTGTGATGAGGTCGGGACACCGTGGCTTACGCCAATTCATCCGGCTTAAAAGGCTGGTGCAGAATTACTGCTCAGGTTGCTGTCCATGTCCCTGCTTGTATTTAAATAATGACAGAGCTCTGAAATTTATACACAAGTCGTGAGTATAGGTTCATGAGTGTAACAGAAAAGCCATCCCGAAGGATGGCTGTTCTTTTAAGAAAAAAGGAGTAGAAAGGAACGGGACACTGATGGGAGTTCCCATGTTGCTCATATCCAAGATGCATAATTGCTGTCTGTGTCCCTGCTGTAATAGTATTATACCACAGATTTCCTTATTTGTCAAGTACTTTTTTGAAAAATATTAAAGAAAATGACGCCGGGTGATTCCGGCGTCATCTTATTGATTAAAATTCAGCGCGCTTCTTGCGGGAAAGAATTGCAATGATTCCTGCGAGAGAGGAAACAGCCAAAAGAATCCAAAGAGGAAGCATGGACTTGTCGCCAGTCTGGGGAGGAGTGTCATCGCCGGGTCTTTCGGGAACATCGCGTTCTGCGTCACAAATATTGCAGTGTGCATCGTACTCATCGTCGTACATATGAGCTGCTACTTCGCGAACTTCATCACACTTGTTGCAATTTGCATCGCAATCGTTATCGTACTCGTGCTCGCAGGGCTTGCCGGGTACTTCACGAGTTGCTCCGCACTCATTGCAGTCAGCGTCATACTCGTCATCGTAAACGTGAGCAGGGACTTCTCTTTCCGCTTCACAAACGTCACACTTGGTGTCGCAAGCATTGCTATACTTGTGAGCTTCAACTTCACGCTCTGCCTCGCAAACATTGCAAGTGGTATCGCATGCGTTATCATATACGTGTGCGGGTACCTCGCGAGTTGCACCGCATGCGTTGCAATCCTGGTCACAATCATTGTCATAGACGTGTTCGCCTACTTCTCTGGTAGCGCCACATTCGTTGCACTCTGTGTCACACTGGTTATCATACTGGTGTTCAGCAGGTACACGAGCTTCGTCACAAACATTACAGTTTGCATCACAAGCGTTGTCGTATACGTGCTCAGAGGGAGTTCTCTTATTGCCACATTCGTTACAATCATCATCGCAAGCATTGGTGTATACATGCTCGCCGACTTCACGAGGCTGCTTGCAGTTGTTACACTCTGCATCACAATTATTATCGTAGGTGTGGTCGCCGGTAGCATCTACTGCTTCGGTGTAGCTGTGTCCGCACTCAGTGCAAGTGTAGGTCTTCTCACCTGCTGCGCCACATTCGGGAGCCTTGGTTTCAGTACCAACGTACTGATGCTTACCAACTTCGCGAGTGGATTTGCAGATATTACACTGTGCGTCACATGCATTATCATAAACGTGTGTCGTGATTCTTTCTGCACCACAGATGTTGCAATCGGTATCACATGCATTATCGTATACATGTTCACCAACCTCACGTGTAAATTCACATCCGTTACATGCAGCATCGCAATCGTTATCGAAGGTATGCTTGCCGGTAGGCTCGCCTACTTCATGATTGTATTCGTTGCCGCACTTGGTGCACTTTGTCCATACGTAGCCTGCTTCGCCACAAGTAGCTTCGAGCTCTCTTACGGTCTCGTAGTTGTGTCTGCAGGTCTCTTCTGCTCCACAGAGCAAGCATACACCGTTGTAGAATGCATGTTCATTGGAGAGGGGTAATTCAGTTTCAGAAAGCACTTCGTCACAGTTCTTGCAACGTGTCTTTTCATAACCATGCTTGATACAAGAGGAATCGAATCTATCAATGTACGTGTCACCATGTACGCCGGTAGCTTCACCAACCTCGTGGTTGTATTCCTCGCCACACTTAGAGCATTCCTTCCATACATAGCCGGGTTCTACACAAGTGGGTGCGAGTTCCTTCACTACAACATAGTCATGCTCGCACTTTTCGCTAATGCCACAGAGGAGACATGCACCGTTGTAGAATACGTGCTCATCATCAAGAGGGAGTTCCTTTTCGGAGAGTACTTCATGACAAGCCTTGCAACGAATCTTTTCGTAGCCATGCTTTACGCAGGTAGATTCGAATCTGTCGATATAGGTTGCCTTGTGCTTGCTTACTTCACGTTCAGCGCCGCAAAGGTTACAATCAACGTCACAATCGTGGTCGTATACATGGTCACACTTAATAGTCAGTGTTGCCTTGCCGGATACTACCTCATGTTCAATGGAGGTGAGACCAATTACCATGAAACGGTAAGTACCGATTTCAGTGGGAAGTGCGCCATTGAGAGTAACAGACTTAATGTCGTATCTGTCACGAATCTCTTCGAAGACAGCCTTTACTTCTGCAAGAAGTTCGGTGTAATAAGTATTGAGTTCCTCAGGAACTTCAACACCTTCAAGCTTAGCAAGGATTGCTTCAATTGTGCTTGCCTGTACATCCTCGGAGAAATCAACGCCGGGTACTACAACGTTCAAGTTGCCCTGCTCGTCAAGTACTGCAAGAATTTCCTTGGTGAATGCAGCATCAATATTTACCTTGTGGGAGTTGCCATCATACTGTACAGTGTTGTCAGTGATGGAGAATTCTACATCGATGGGCTTGATAACAAGCGCGCCGATTGCAGAACCAATTGCGGACTGGTCTTCGGAAACGAAGAGAGCAATTACAGTATAAGTGCCGGGTCTGGAAGGAGCTACGGTACCGCGGTAAAGCTCACCGTTGACCTGGAGACCTGCATAGAAATACTGCATAGTACCGTTAAGTACCTTGCCTGTGGTTCTGTCGTATGCAACAGCATTCATGGTAGCATCAGCGCCGAATTCGAAGATGCGGTCGTTGTTTTCATTACCATTCTTATCCACAAACTGTACGTTTGCTACGTCGACTGTTACAATGAATGCACGAGCGATGGGCTCAGCATAGTACATAGTGTTGCCAAGGTCGACAATAAATGCAACCTCAGTGTATGCGCCAAGGTCAAGGTCTGCCTGGTCGCGAGTAAAGATGAATTCGCCATCCTTGTTTACACCAAAGAATACATTGTAAAGGTGCTTTTCTGCATCTGCAATGTTGCCTTCGTAAACCTTGCTTACGGATGCGTTCAAATCATAGCCGTTCTTGAGAGCGTCGATGGTAATCAAGCCGTTTTCGTCCTTGATATTCCAATCAAGCTCTGCACGGAGACCGTCGGGAGTAATAACAGCATAGCTTGCTGCAAACTTAGTGGTGTAGTTGGGGTCTGCGATAACACCTGTAACGAGGTATACACCTGCATCTTCAAGTACTACCTGCTGTCCAACAGTAACCTTCAATGCAACAGAGTTTACTCCGTCGATTTCGCTGAGTTTAGTAAGCACAGTAGAAAGTGCATTAATTGCCTCAGCGCTAAGGTTCATGGAATAGCCTTCATTTTCAAGGCTTTCAATATAAGGAAGCAACGCATTGAGAGATTCGTTGAGTTCGGCAATTGTCATAGTGCCGCTCATCTTTTCGTTCAGGCTGTTGATAATCTTGGATACAACTTTCTTGACAGTTTCGTTTTCAATGGCGTCAACGTCAATCAAGCTGGGGATATTTACGTAAATTACAGTGCCGGCATCTGCGGACGCGTTTGCGCCGAGCTTGAGACCCATAGCAACTTCGATGAAGTTTGCATTGGTCTGAGTCATACCGGGAACGGTAATAGTAGCACCATACTTATCCTTTACAGGAGTCATGTTGATGATGCCTTCTGCTTTTTCAATCACTACTTCAACTTCTGCAACAGAAGGTGCATAAGTGTTGTTGCCACCGAAGGTTACAGTAGCCTTGCGCTTGCCTGCATTGAGGCTGTCAAGCTTAATAGTAACGTCCTTATAATCGCCACTTACAACAGTTCTTGCGGTATCGGAAGTAATGCTGTTAAAGACAAGCTTCAAGATGTCTTCTGCGGTAGCGCCGTAAGTCACCTTAATGCCTTCGTTTAAAACAATGCTGGTAGGAATACGCTGGTCAATCATTGCCACCGTAGTTTCAGCAGAGAGGGCGGGATACTTATCATTACCTGCAAAGCTTACACGAACAGATTCAGTGTTCTGTGTACCAAATGCATGGGGGAGTTTTTCGGCAGGAATGTAAGATGCAAGAGAACCGAGACCGTACTGAGCCAAGAAGTTCTCGAGAGATACGTCTGTACCGGGAACAACCCACCAGTCGTAAGTCTTATTGAGAAGAGTAATGGAATATGCGAGATATTCAACCTTTACGTCTGCTGCAGTAAGATTAGAGGGGTTGGAATTACCGGGGTTGTATACAGCATTGAAGATAGATTCGGAAGAAAGGTCTCCGAACACATTCATCTCAGCGCTATCCAAATCAAGCGCAGCCTTTGAAGTGGTAACAACAAAACGGTCTATTTCGTAGACATCTGTTACACCACCGATGGTTACTTTACCATTGTCGTGGTGAATCGTGATTTTGTTACCATTGCGCACAACAGATTCAATCACATAGCCTTCATCAGGAATAATATCGAATGAGAATGTCGAACCAACGGGAATAACCATCTGCTGAAGAGTGTGAGTTGCATTAGGCGCAACAATTTCGAAGACAATCTCAGCAAGGCGCCACTTAGCTGTCAAAACAGTGTCGCCGGTTACGGGAGTGGAGAAATCATACTCATTGCCATTCTCATCGAGCCATGCAGAGAGCTTGTAGTGCTCCTTAGTGGGCTGATAAGCCTGGACAGTTTCGCCATCAACAACGTACTCGTCCTTGATTTCATTGCCGATAACGAAGGATACCTTGTATACGTTCTGAGTGGAGTAAGTAGCTGTGTAAGTGATATTGCCGGTTACAACTTCAACGGAAGGAGTCCATCCAGCGAAAGTGTAAACCTTGGTATTGTCACCCTGCTTAGTGGGCAACTGACCGTTATAAGTGGGCATCTTGCCATACTCAACATCCTTGTCGAGTTCGAGTTCAGTGCCATCTTCGTCCTGCCAAGTTACAGTATACTTATTCACTGCGTTTGTGTATACAGCTGTATAAGTAGCATCAGCAGTAACCTTATCAGCTACGGGAGTATCCCAGCCAGCAAACGTATAAGTGTACTGTGCATCAGCATCCTTGGAAGGAGCTGCAACAGTGGGAGTAGGCATGCCAACAAGTACAAGCTCTTCATACACAACTTCGCCGTCACTTACATACTTTACAGTGTAATAAGTGTCGACATCATCAGCAATACCGTTGTTGTTGATATCAGACTTCAACACCCAAGTATACTGGAAGCACTCTTCGTTGTGAGTGTGCTCTTCGAGGATGCAAAGCTTAGTGTAGCAAGAGCCGCCAATTTCAGAGCAAGTGTGAGTACACTTGTCAGGAGTAGCAGCGGTACTTACCGTGTAGCAGAAAGTCTTACCAACCAAAGCGGCAACACCTGCTGCCTTTGCAGTCATTTCCTTCAAATACTTCGCATTGGCATATGCTTCGTCATATGCTGCCTTATACACAGCATAAATTGCAGGATATGCAGGGTGGTCGGTCTTCCATGAGACATTAGTGCCGCTAATGGAAACAACGTCTGTCAGGTCACCGGTGCCCGTATGAGCAGGATTTTCACTGTCATGCGTGCACAATTCGTATGTAGTGGATTCGCTATAACATGCAGAAGTATGTCCGTTGTTATGGTCACAAGACTGATAATAACACTTTTCTGTATGTGTATGTTCAATCTTTTTGCATTCAACAGATTCTGCAAGTACCCATACAGCATTCTCTACTGCAGCGGGGGGCGTGTTAGTGTGAGTGTGCTGCGTGTCTCCAATGGAAGGAGTCGTTGCGAATACGCTCACAGGGAGCATTGAAACTGCCATAACAATTGCCAAAAGCAGTGCAATGCCGCGGGTGTGGTGGTGTAACATAAAGTCCTCCTAAAAAATAATTCTTGAATGATATTAGAAAAAGCCGCGTCCCTCGGCTGGGACTCGACCTTATTCGTAAGGATAGAGTTTTGGGCGTGAGTTTACCCGCGTTTCCGCGGGTACCTTCATTATTAAGAAAAAAGGAAGAAAGGAACAAGACACTGTGGCTCTCGCCAAATCATTAAATTTCAAGAATGAAGTTTGCTGTCCGTGTCTTTACTGTGCTTCTATTATATCAGAAAAAACTGATTTTGTCAATACCTTTTTTTAACAATTGCACAAAAATATTCTTTTATACTTGAATCTTATACAATTGCTCTTCTTTAGAATGACAGAGCGCAATTTAATTGCGTCCATAAATACGCACATTTGTCTTTTTATGGTATATATTAATTATGACTCGAGGTCGATTTTTATACACAAGCAAAGCCCGCTCAACAATGAGCGGGCTTGTATTATAACGTATGGTCTTCGAGCAGTGTCTTGGTGTCAATGAGCAAATATCTTGAGCGGATTCGTTTGACGCTTTTTTCAGGTACACCATTTGCAACGGAGGTTTCTACAATGGTACCGTCACTGAATTTATACTGTGCGTCATTCCAACACACGTCGACCCAGTAAGAGGTCCCATCCGAGAAAATCACTTTATTCCATGCATGATTCATTGTATTGGATGAATAATATTCACACTCAATACCGGCGCCGAGGCAAAGCATTTGAAATTTTAAGGCATAGTTGTGGCATACACCCCATTCGCCTGTCATGGAATGGATTACAGAACCATCTCTGCAGTCTGGATTGTACTGATAATACATATTTTCGCAGATGTAGTTATTAATACGTTGAATTGCTTCGTACTGGGTTACGGTGTTATCAATTTTGAGTTCTTTCAGAATGCGTGTTACTTCTGCCTGCACGGCGTTCATTTCCGCCCACACTTCGTCATCTCCCCAGAAGAGAACCTCTGTGGGTTTATCGTCGTAGCGATACATTGTGTACCAGTACAGCGTGGACGCATAACGATATCTGTTGCCGAACCAGGAAAATACTTCGTTAAATGTGACACCGTCGCTGAGCAGGATGCGATTTGCTTGCTCACGCGCTTCATCTTCATCGTAACCGGCACGAATTGCTTCGAAAAATTCTGAGATAAGTGCATAATGCGGGTCGTGAGGTAAAGGTTGGTTAATCAAGCTATTTCCACACATGTCAGTATACATCGCAGGTGGTTTTAAGGGCAGCGTTTCTGTGTAGGATGCGGTGCAATATTCGCAGGTGTATGTTTTAGTTCCCTGGACAGTGGTTGTCGACTCTACCACGGATGTTACTTTGTATGTGTGCTCGATTTTACTTAATCTTTCTGTCTTGGTTGCGCCGCATACACAACGACGTATAATTTTGCCTTCATTGCAGCAGGTTGACTCTACTTTACTGTCGAATTGATAATTGTGTGCAATTTGTGATATACTCTCTGTTTTGACAGTACCGCATGCGCAAGCATAAGCAATAGAACCCTCTTTGATACATGTGGCTGGAGTGGTGGATTTTTTGGTAAAGTTGTGCTCTACTTTCGCAAGCTTCTCTTGACGCGTGTCACCACATTTACATGTGTATACGATATAACCTTCGGCTGTGCAAGTAGCCGCCTGGCGATGAGTCTCTATATGCTTGTGTTCAAGCATGGACAATACTTCTTTTCGGGTGGAATTACATGCGCATTGATATAGCATGTACCCATCATGCTGGCAGGTTGGTTCATACGTCTCTACGTGACGGTAGTTGTGTTGCAGTGCCGGCAGAGCATTCGTTTGTGTGGCTCCACAATGACAAGTATATTGTACGCTTCCCTCTTCCTCACAGCTTGCCTCTTTTAATACAGTGCGCATTGCAAAGATATGTTCGTGAGATTCTTCTGGGGTTACTGTCTCTTCCGGCGTTTCCGGGACCTCTGTTTCTTCTGTCTTACCGCCCTCGGTGGTATCCTCCGGAGCAATATCTGGCTGCGAAGTAGAGGGAATGGTTGCTGGTGTGGATGTTTCAGGAACCGTGGTGCCTGCATCTTCAATGTTCACGTCACCGGGTAGAGTGCTGTCGGTGCATAAACACCCTGTTAAGGGTAGGATGACAAAACAAAGAAATGCAATCAGAATACACCCTGTTTTCATGATTTTTTGTGTCACAATATTACTCCTTTATAATAGTATTAAATATACAGCAAGATTCTGCCCGGTGTTTGCCGGGCAGAATTCTTATCTTGCCTTATAGCGATTTAACTGTTCATCTAACATGTGTACAGCTTGTATTGCCAACTCGGGAGTTAATCCTCCATCGCTCCAATCTGTCTGGACAAGATGAGGAATAATGCCTAACGATTCAAAGTCTTGGAAAATATCGTCGTCAAGTACCACCCATGCATCCGCAGGGTGTTCTGCAAGATAATCCACGATTCCCTGACCGCGGTTGTAACCTTCATCCTCGGTTTTGGCAATAATCTTTAAGCCTGCCGCCGCCAATTGCCCGTCCAGGTATGTACCCATGCTATCTTGGGATTCTTTATCTTCGAAATCCCACATTTCCTTCCATGTTGAAGTGAGCACAATCTGAGCGTGTGTTTGGTCGACAATGTACTTTAGATTCTGTACCTTTTGAGGGGAAATCCCTAACATGCCACAGCACCGTTCCCGGGTTCTGTCGTCGTTAAGAACGCCATCAACATCTAAAAAGATAATTGTCATGTCATGCTCCTTTCTGGCGGAGCGTCTTAGCTTCCACCAACTTATAATACCATATGCGCCTATACATAAGTCAATTAGACACGTGAATGCAAATATCCAGTTCCCGGTGAGTCCCCATATAGCAATCAGCGCCATGTCAGCGAGAATGTCAAAGATAAAGTTTTCGCAGTATCTTGTCATGTATAAAAATGTAGATAAGATAACTGAGATGAGAGCAATGGAGTTTAATGTGGGATATACACAGTTGCACGCTAACATTACCATGAAGATTAATGCGTAGCCAAAAGCGTATAATAAAAACAATAACCCGTATTGCCATATCTTTTTGATTGTTTTGGTTTTTACTTTATGCCGCGTCGTATTCTTTCGCCACGTGAATAAGGCTATAACACTGGCGACTAAATAAATTAATGATGATAGTACATCGCCGTATAGCCTTGAATAAAATGCGATGACGGACACTCCGGCGGTATAAAGAATCAGCAGGATGTTTGCACTGTATTTGCCTTCGGCGCTCCAGATGGATGCCCAGAGTCCCATAAAGGCAAATAATGCAACAAATGGATGTGCTTGTGTATGAACTGAGACGGCAAATTCTATAATAAATAGAATAGCCATCAAGATAGGCTTAATTATTTTTTGTTTAAATGAATCCATAAAATCGGCTTGTGCTGCGCTGTGCAGTTCGCCTATATATTCTCCTTACGTCAACGTGACGTTTTCAATATCTCTTTCCATGCGAGCCAGTTGCTCTGCTCTGTCTTGTAAATCGAATAGTCGACGTCCAATTGAGTTAACCAGCTGCATGAGGTTGGCTTGGTCATACAAATGCGCGTAGGTCTCTCGCGCGCGGCGCATTAAGTCAATAGGCTTTACATCAGCTGTGGTAGCCCATTGCAGATGGTCCAGCGCGACCAATTCTTCTGCATCGGACTTGTCCGTCAGCTTTTGTGTATAACCATCAATTCCACCCTGGGGAACTTCCATACTGAATCCATGGTCAAATAATGGAGCCAGTCGCTTGATTTCTAATGTATTCGGGTCGCGAATCACACCAATATTACCAAGGTGACGGTCCGTATTCTTGATGAGATAATCAAAGCCTCTCAAAACATCAACTTGCTCTCCAAATCCAAGGGTGTACAAATATTGCACACACTCTTCTCTGGAAAAGCCCATGGAAATTCTGATTTGCTCCAAAGTGACAAACTCTTCATTGTCTCCGTGTATAAAACATGGACATACAGAGTAATCCTGCTCTGTTTGATTATCGTGGTATATTGCGTACGGAACCACATCCATTCCAAAGAGTTCTGCACACTGCGATGCGAATGCTTCGTTGTATACCTCTTTGTGGTCTGGCGGGGTGCCTGCCTTTAACAGGTAAAACTCGCCATTTCTTCCTTGGAACCAGCGCTTAGGCAACACACCGTTGGTTGTCAGCTCGGGAATGTTCCAGTTTTCTATTTCGATAGTATCATCGCCATTCATGATAATCTTTCCGGCGCTCTCATCAAACCCGTTGTCGTAGAAATTAACGTCTTTCCATGATGCTAAGTCTTGGATAGGTTTGAACCAGTAGCAGTCAGTGAGAGAGCACATGTAACTCTTGCTGGGCATTTCTGTCCAGGATGAAACACCTGCCTTCTTTAACAGTGTATCATAATTTGGTCTCGCTTTCGGAATGCAACGTTCTTGCAGCCACTTCTCTAAGCGAGCATCACGTAAATGAGCGGCAACTCCTGCTACGCCCATTGGCATGTGCTCGGGATTGATGACACGTAAAATGTGAAGGTTACATCCTGTCATCTCAAGCTCTGCTACGATAACGTCTTTGTGCATTAGATATACGTTCATACGATTCTCCTTATCGAAATATTCACTTTAATAATGACAGTACTCTCCTCTTAGATGTTGAATGTTGCTATTCCTTGCAAAAGAGGAAACAAAAAAGCCAGGACGGGAAGTCCTGGCTTATATGGATTACAATGTGTGGTCTTTTAATAAAGTGGCAGTGTCGATTAACAAATAACGTGCACGCATCTTTTTGACTGTTGCAGCAGACACACCGTTTTCAACAGATGTCTCAACGACGGTGCCATTGCTAAACTGGTACTGTGCATCATTCCAGCAGGCATCCACCCAATAGGAGGTGCCGTCAGAAAAGATGACTTTATTCCATGCATGATTCATGGTGTTAGATGCATAGTATTCGCATTCAATGCCGGCACCCAGACATAAAAGCTGGAACTTCATAGCGTAATTGTAACATACGCCAGATTCGCCGAACATGGAATGAAGAATCGTATATTTGCGGCAGGATGCATCATATTCGTAATACATGCTTTCGCAAACGTAATTGTTGATACGCTGGATGGCTTCGTACTGCGTCATGTTCTTGTCAATGCCAAGTTCTTTGAGAATACGCTGTACTTCTTCTTGGATACTCTCCATCTCAGACCAGATTTCGTCACTGCCCCACATGATAAACTCAGAGGGCTTGTAATCGTACTTGTAAATTGTACATGTATACAAGGTGACTGCATAAGTATAATGTTTCTTTAACCACTCACGCACAAAACCTTCGTCGTAATTGTTGAGGATAATTCTGTGTTCCAACGCAATTTCTCTTGTGTTATACTGAGAATTTAAATTGTCGAAAATCTTCTGAACCAATTCACGATGCTCGTCATGAGGTAAGGGCTTGTTGATTAAGCTGTCGCCACACATATCTGTATACATTGCAGCAGGCTTTAAAGGTAACTGCTCGGTGTACGAATACTTGCAAATTTTGCAGGTATATACACAATTGCCATGTACCGTAGTAGTGGAATCTACACGGCTGGTTTCTGCATACTTGTGTGCAACCTTTGCAATTGCTTCATAAGACTCAGCACCACATGCGCAACGATAGGTGATTTTGCCTTCTTGTGCACAAGTGGGTTCACTGGTAGAAACCTTCTTGAAAGTGTGAGGAATAACAGGAAGAGTCTCTTTCTTAGTGTCGCCACACTTGCAAACGTACATAATGTAACCTTCGGTAGTGCAGGTTGCTTCTTTGCGTTCACCTGCAACGTGGTCATGCCACAACTGAGGAACTGTTTCCGTCTTTTTATCGCCGCATAAGCATTCATAAATCATGTATCCGGGATGAGTGCAGCTTGCTTCATATGCTTCGGTGAGACGATACTCATGGTCGGTTGCAGGAATAGTTTCGCTTTTGGTGGCGCCACAATGACAGGTCAATACAGCTACACCGTCTTCATTACAAGTTGGCTCTTTAGATAATGTGCGTGTCATGAAAGTATGTGCACAAGAGACAATCTCGTTGTCAATGTCGACGTTGCTATCAGAGATGCTCTCATCGCCAGGTACGGTCGCGTTGGGAACCGAGCTTTCAATATTGATAGAGGGCTGGTTGGTGTGCTGCTCGATAACTACGCTGTTAGTACTCGTGCTTTGTGAAGGCTGACTTTCAGCAGTTTCATGTGCTGAGAAATGAGCGACACAACTTACAGTGCACAAAACCGTAATCACTGCAATGATGATGCAGAGAATGGCATTTCTCATGCCAGTGTTTTTCTTGATTTTCATAATTAATACTCCTTTATTTTTTTATAATCTTGTTTAATGTGTGATATTCTGCCCGGGGGTGCCGGGCAGAATTGTTTTATTTACAATGAAGTAGATTAATGGATGCACGAACGATGTATTTCGTCTAATGCGTCACTCAATCTTTTAGCTTCCTTCTCTTTGTATTCCTCGGTGTACCCAATGAAGTATTCAACGGGGGATGCCAGGAAATCGTCAGAAACCAAAATGCTGTTCTTGTCAAAGAAGCAATACTCACAGTAGTAGTCTCCGAATTCGACACCATCAATGAGAGAATAGTTTTGTCCATCCTCTTCATAGCTGTCCTTGCCGCAGCGACATGGATTACGCTTGCGTTTGGGTGCACAGCCGTATAACACGTAGTTGGTGTCACCAATGGGATAGAATCCGCCACCACCTGCATAATCATGTGCATACATCCTACGTGCAGCGATTTCGCCGGGTAGACGTTCGCAATGACACGCGTATTTTGCAGCATCTAATAAGTTGGTGTTGAATTCCGCCCAGTAGATGGCTTTTAACTCGTACTTGTACTGTGTGTTTACTCTTTCGAGAATCATAATGGGGCTCATGTTTTCGTCAAGCTTGCTGTGCAGCAATCTGTGATGAGCAGCACGTCGTTCTTCACGAAGACGCTCCTGCTTTGCTTTTTGTGCACGAACCTGCTCTTCCAAAGCTAAGCGCTCGTTGTAAAGCTTCTCGATAGCTTCCAACCCACAGTCGTTGTATTTTGACGCGCGATACGGGGCGAGGATAGAGATAATCAATCTGTAATACTCGCCGGCATGGCTGCGGAAGATTATGTAGCGAATACTCATCGCTTTTCTCTTCTCTACTATCTGTGACAAAATATCACTCATAGTGCTGGGAATAAACCACATTGTATGGCGATTGATAATACATCTTACGGTCCCATCCTCCTCTGTGGAGAGGCGACAGGGACATCCATCCACCGTCTCGATAGACTGAATGCCGTTGAGAATGTATTGTGTTTCGAGAGGGGTAAGATTGTTGGTGCGTTTGATAAGTTCCTTAATGTTCATGTGTGTATCCTTTCTTTTTGACAATGCCATTACGTGGCGTATTCTTAGAACCAAACCATCGTGCTGGACTCGGGAAACAATGGAGTGTATCCATGTCTTGTGTACCAATCACACAGTTTGTCCTTTGCGAGTGAGTATCCCTCGTCTTCAATTTTCATTTCGTATGGAGCGGGGATTAAAATGATTGCGGGATTAGGTGTCTTCGTTTTCTTGCGAAGTAACTCAGGCAGTGCTGACAGCATTTGTGTACCAATTCCCTGAGAGCGCCAATACTCGTTTACAGTAATGCGTTCCAGGTAAAACAGGTCACTGGAAATCAAGCTGCAGAAGAAATCACCCGTGACTCCGTCTTCGTCTTCTCCTGCCTCTAACTCTTCCATGATGAGTCCGGTATCGCCATCATAATCATCGAGAGCGAACAACATATTGTAGTTGTTGGGAAGGAAGGTATTGCGCGGCAAAGGAGTGTTCTCGTTGTCAGGAACCATCATATCAGACCAAAATCTGAGTACTTTGATAATCCCTACAGGAGCGGTCACGTTATTGTCCAGCGTAGCACGACATGAAATGGTAATCATGGATGGTTCGCCGTACTCTTTGCCTTCTGTATCTTCATGAAATCGGAAATTGAGTTTGTGAATTGTAGGAGTATTCATGATTGACCTCCTTATATCAAATACCATGTCCTGGTATTTGGCTTCACGGGTTCCCAACCTGCTTCTTTCATAGCTTCACGACTGGGGTCAATCGGAGCAGGCTTGCCTTCCGGGAAAAGGAAAGCACAAACAGGCGCCTCTTCTCTGCACAGTTTGCGGAGAATCAGCGGAATGTTTGCATAAAGCCATTCTTCGATGCCGCAATCTCTGAACATGGGAGATACAGCAAAATTGAGGACAAAGTACAAATCACTGTACTTTAACTGCTTGCTGGCGTAGCATGCAGGATGGTTCAGGTTGAGGTCCATTTGTTCTGCTACAAAAGCAAGGTCACGACTGTAAGATGTCATGATGGTACCCATGCTATAAAACGGGCTTATTGCGGCACTGGCACTTTCCTTATAACTGGACGGAATGCGCAGCACGTGCAATCTGGCAAGCTCGACGTTGGCATCAGATACCACTCTGATTGTCATCTCTTCGATTTCGCTACTGTCTTCGTTAGCGAAACAAAATCCTGATTTGGTTTCTGCTTCTACAAAGCAGTCTGTTGGGTTAAATACTTTCTTAAACATTGTTGTTTCCTTTCTTGTAAGGCTCCCGAGTTTGTCACCCGGGAGCCATGTGTATTTGTTGTGTGTAATTAGTACTTCAACATAGTCTGGGCTAAGTTGTGAGCCTTTTTGAAGTCGTTACTTTCGAAGAATCTTACTACACGGTCTGTGTCGGCGGGATTCTCAAATGCATGCGGTACGACAGCAATTACGGGGCGGCTGTCATTGGAAATGCGCTTCAGTACATCCTGAAGGTGACAAAGTACGTATGTTCCGTAACCCTTGTCGCGCTTTCTCTTGGTGATGAACATGCTCTTTATTACGTACAAATCGTTGTCCTTCAGAACTCGATTAACGGGCTCCATCGGACATGGGTCGTACAAATCCATTTCCTGTGCAATGATATCAGCCTGGCAATCCTTGTCGCAGCTCATAAGAACTGCCATTGAATAGCCATCTTCACGACGCTTGAAATTCAAGAGACGTGTATCAGAGGGATACCTGGTTACCTCTACCTTACCGATGGTATTGTAGGTTTTGCCGGGTTCTACCTCGATGATAGTAAGCTTGATGGTTTCTTTCGTGCCGGCAGTATCTCCGCACACGCACATACCGGATGTTTCGTAGTTAATAAAAATTCTCTTATCCATGATAACCTCCTTAAAGCATTCTCATAACATCAGCCTGCATACGCTCGATATCGGTGTAGCAGTTTGCTCCGCCACACGAGTCATGTAAGCCGGCTGTCTGTCTGTACAGGATGCGCTTCTTCCAGTCTCCCATGCGGTAATCGCGGAAGATATAGAAAACAGTCTTTCCATTGTTGGGGTTCTGAATAAACCCGGATGCTTCACACCATGCGCCCTTGGTAGGCTGAATCGTGCAGCCAGGGAACATGTTCTTTAACATAGACTTAATTGCCCTGTTAAAGTCCGCGCTGCGGGGTTTGTCAGGAGTTTCATGGTCGTAATCCTTATTCAGGATTTCTTCGATTTTGTTGATATACTTCATTGTTTTGTTTCCTTTCTTTTTGTTGGCGCCCCGAAGGGCGCCATTCTTAAATGAAATCGTCGGGTTCGTAATACGAGTCGGGATAAATTTCAGGCTTTGTGCCAAAAACTGTGATAACCTTCTTGTGCTTCTTGTTGTACACAACACCTCGTAGGCGTCTCGCTTTAATCAGCGGGATACACTTCGGATTGTGCTTTACTTTATTCAGCCACTTAAAGGGATGTTTGCCAAAGTAACGGAACTGCTGCAAGTCATCGTTCGTTACTAAGGTGATATATGCCGTTGGACGGGAAAGCTTGTGTATAGAATTGCCACCCTTGAAGTCCCATACTTCTTCAGTGCCGCAAGCAGCACATTCGCACTCTTTAGAGCCGGAAGCAATATGCTCAACTATAAGCATGTCACCTCCGCAGTACGGACATCTTTTCGTGTCAATTAAATAGGACATATTACTTTCTCCTTTCTGCGGGATACTGTACAATGTACGTACCATCAGGAAGGGCTGCGGTAAGCTCCGCCTCTGTGATGAGAGTGGGGCAATTACCGTTGTCGTAATGCGTATACATATTCAGCATTTCCTCTTCGGTGCAGTCTTCGATATACTGCTTGATAAACTCACAGTATTCCATTTCTACATCGAAAATTCCTTTCTGCAATACCTCTGCGAGAGGGACATAGAAGAATGTGTACTCTACGAAACGATATTCCTTGGGCTCATCAACGTGAGCGAAGTAACCGTATGCGTAGATGTGTACCTGACGATTACCGTCATTGTCGGTTTCGATTGCGAAGACCAAGTCTTCGGTGGTTATTTGTGCAGTAGTGTAAGTGTTGTTCATGTGAACCTCCTTAGATATCCATAGTTAATTGATTGGGGTCTTCGGTCTCGGGCTCGTTAGCAGCAGGTTCTCTGCGCATACATTTGCCGTCGACACAATGATTGGTAATACCGCCTGCACAGTTCTGGCAATCGTTGCTGCAATTGCCTCCTCTGTTACAAACGGTGTTTTCGGAACCGCGAGCCACGCATTCGCCATTGACGAAGTGGTACTCGCCTGCGTAAGCACAATCTGCACAGTCGTTTGTAATGTCGCCTCCCATGGGACATTCGTCTGCGGGGGTAACATCACATTCCTCTACGGGAAGATGCAACTGGCGATACTTTACTTTGCAGTTGTCGTAGATTTTCCAGGACATCTTAACGTTGCCCTGGTCGGGGTCCGTGTAACTGCAGGCGGTGCAGTCTTCATACGTTCCTTTGTAAGACCAGGATACAAGCTTTAACGGGAAATCAAGCGCATCCATCTGGTCATCATAGCAGGCAATATCAATGCCGATGCTTCTGTTGTGCTGCGTAAACAGGTCAACAGGCTTCATGGTGATTTGGTTCGCGTCATGCAGGAGAAAATCTCCAACAGTTTTACCTTTGTAAGGCATATGTGCGTTCCAGAAAGCGATAAGCTCGTAAATGTCGTACAAGTTGCCCTTGCCATCCGAAATCTTACCGCAAATGAGGTAGTGGTCCTTGATGGAACCGCCGCCGAATTCAGCGGGAATGAGCATCTTAAATGGTGCCCCATGCAGGATGTTGGCAACTTTTGTGTTGTAAAGGTCTGCTTTTGTCCAAGAGTAAATACCCATTACTGTTCCTCCTTTACGTAACCGCCGCACTGAATGTCTTCAGCGACTGCGTTTTCGATTTTCGGCTTAGCCTCCTTGGAAACCATGGAGGTGAGATTCTGGAGGTTGATGCGCAGCTCCTTGTAAAAATTACAAGTGTGACGCAGGGTACAAGTCTTGCAAATTAATTCTTTCATGTTGTTATTTCCTTTCTTTTTTGTGAGGGGAGATTGCTCTCCCCTTTATTTCGTCTGACTTGTCGCCAGTTGTGATTGATTATTCGCCGTCGACAGGAGTGAAGCTTTCGCAATCATCAGTGTCGTGCATAAACAGCTTGGCAAGTTCAGAATCATCAGGGAGTTCGCTCATCGTCTGCAACGCGTGCTGGTAAGCCTCGCATTCGCCGGCGTGTACACACTTCTGACAGTTCGGGAAGGTGACCTGACATACACTGGGTTCTTCCTGGATGGTATCCTCAGGAATATCATCTTCGCAAGGAAGGTGCATGTTGTGGTTGTTGTAGGCGGCTTCGATATTTTCCCAACAACTCATATTAGAGTCGTAATCCTCTCTCAGAGTGTCAAGGATGGTGAAAACATCTTTATCGTCGTAAACGTAGCCCTGGTCATCAAACCACTGACGTACGTCTGCTTCGTCATATTCAGCCTGCATATCTTCGTAGATAGCACGCTTCAGAATCGGGACGGTAGTGTCCAGAGAATTTGCAAGCTCTTCAAGAGCCTTGTTGAGTTTTTCGGGTTCGATATAATAAGTCATTTTAAACAACTCTCCTTTGTATGATAGTTGAGCACATCAATCATGCTCTTATAGGGTAAACGTCCTTCGATGCATTTGCCGAGCACTTTACTGGTGAACTCCGCTCCGCATGCTTCTTTGCACTGTTCTACGGCTGCATGAAATGCTTTACGTTCCTTGGTAATCCGAATGTCTACGACAATCATATAACCTACCAGGAATATCAATGCTGCCGGCAAGGCAAGGGTCGCAAACAAAAATGTGAATTCTATGCTACTCATTTGATGCGATTCTCCCTTCTTAGTGCGTCTTTCTTGATATACACGAATACGTTGCTGTCATGGTCGATATAATCGAGTCTTACCAGCACCTTTTTGTCGATGTTGTAAGGCTGCTTGATTACTTCGGCATGTGTGGACACTCGAACATTGTAGTCCTTAATCCACATGGCGGCAGAATCGCCTTCGATTTTGAATATAGCTCCCTCAGGACGCACAACGTCCTTGTAAGAGGTAGCCCACTTCTTTTTGTGTGCAACAGGGTGCATTCCTCCGATTGCCATTATTCGTCCTCCTCTTCAATGCATTCTTCGATGATATCATCGCTATCATCTTCTCTGACGGCGTCACACATGGGACACCGAAGCTTTTCGTACACACCGCTGGGCTCAGGAAACTCTGAACCGCAGCAGTGACAGATATAGTACTTTTTCATGCGGGTTCCTCCTCAATCAGGGTAGCCAATTTCTTGGTAACCTCAGGGTGAAGGCGACGACCGTCGAGACGACCCGTCTTGCATGCGTCAGATACTGTTCTGATGAACGTGTCCAGACTTTGCTTGTTAAGCTTAGCCAGGATGGCATCGTACTGAGCTTCCCAATCGTAATAGAAAGGGTCAAGTACCAGGTCACGGGTAAGCGTGCTGGATGATACAGTGAAGATGCGAGGCTTGTCGCTGATTACAGAAATGTTGGGATTGGGCTCTTTGATACCCTGAATCACCAAGGCAGTTTCTGCTTTCATGCGATTAATGATTTCTGTCAGGGATGCGACAGTGTTTTTAAGTTGTGCCATTCTTGTAGTCCTCCTCTAACATGGATACGTCGTAGCCGGATTCAATAAAACGTACTGTCAGCTGGTGATTGCACCGATTGCCTAAATACGTGTATATCTCCTCCATGTCGTTTTCAGTGAAGTTTGTACCCAGGAAGGTGTTGATGCCTTCAAGGATGAATTCATTGAACTGGATGTTCTTGGTTGTGCTTTCAAAGGGTTCAGTTTTGTAAGCGTCGCGGGAAAGCCACTCTAATACCTTGCACTGTACATCCAATCTGGATACACAATCTTTCAGGAGGAAGTAGCTGTTTGCTTTCTTGTGCACAATGATTTCACCGTTACGATAAATGAATGCACCGGGAAATGCTTCCATTAATTCGTATACGATTTCATCCGACACCTGCATTCCGAATTTACTCATTCACAATCACCTCCATAAGCTTGGGCGCTAATGTAGGCTTTGTGTTACGAGTGCGTGCAGCAATTACGCGTGCTCGCCATTCGTTGTAGAGAATCGCATTCTCCAAAGTGTGTGCAGTGGTCTCGGGACCATAAGGCACGGAATACTCGCGAGGGTTAACCGCAGAAATTACCTTGATGTTGTACTGAGTACCATCATCACAGATGCAGTACGCAAAATCATCGCCGCGGTAACCTCCTTTGGCGCAAAGCAATACTTTGCCTGTTGGGGTTTGGTTTTTGAACATTTGTCTTGCTGTCATGTTTCTTCTCCTTCTCAGAAATCGTATTTGTCTGCAGGGTCATAATCGGGTTCGTAACATGGGGCTTCTGCAGTGCCCGAAGTCACATCCTCATCGAGGATATCGGTTGCATTGTCCAGGAGACAGTCGCTGTGGTACCATGCACCATTAAACTTGCGGCGGTCTTCGTCGGACATGATGGGCTCCTTGCAACATTCGCAAATAGCGATTTGCTTTACCGGAGAGTTTTCGTCGGCTGCGATAAACTCGGATTCTTCCTTGATACAGTCAGAGGCTCCGCGATACCAGCAATCGTCGTGAAACATTTTGTCCCCGTATTCCTTGTAGTCTTCGCCTTCGTAGATTTCTCCGCCGCAGTGTGCACAATAGTCAACAACCGGGGGTTCGTCTGCGTTGGGACATCTCGGGTCACAGGGATACTGATGGCAAATAGAACACATAGTTTTTTACTTCCTTTCTTTCTTTTGAATCTTTCTTGGATTCGTTTGATTATTTTATTGGTTTCTACTGTTGTCATATTCCTATACCATTACGATATAAGTTCATCTAAATTAAGACGGATACAGCATACCCATATCACGTGTATGCGCGCGAATGGTACTTTTATGCACGAGATGAGAAAAGGCAGCCATTGCTGACTGCCTTTAAAAATCATATTGCAAATAGAAACACTATGCCCAGAATGATGAAGAGTGCCGATGCTGTCATCACCGAGCTGAGAAAGGTATTGAGTTAAAGTGTTAAACTTGCTCATTCCCTTTCTTGCCTGTAGTTATGATTCAATTGGTCCTTCCCACACAAGGTCCGCTTCTACCCATGCTGCGTACGTGTCTGTTGCGGTCTCCTTGCATGTGTATAAATATTTGAAATAATACTTTTCACCTTGCACCTCAACATATGAGTCGTATTCTGAGGTTTTATCTTCACTAAGCTGTAAGTTGGTTGCTACATTTTGATTGCCGGCGAAAAGTAACTCTAACACTTCGACTGCCTTATTAAAGTATTGCTGCTTAAACGCATTATAATCGGCATGGTCTCCAATGACTCCGAGAGGAATGTCAATACGAACAATCTGAGAAGTGACACCATTATTGTTTTTGATGAATTCGTACTCTATGGCAAACGAAAGCCTGCCAAGCCTTCCAAGGTCCTTCTGACTGACTTCGCTGGATAATTCAAAGATTGTGACTTCATGTCCATTATCCGCAATCAGCTTACGGTATGTGTATCCATCATCAGGTGTGACCTTTACGAAGTCAACATAATGTTCTTGAAAGAAGTCTCCTGCAATGTTGGTATAGTCACGCATATCACAGGGACCGAATTCGGGATTAAGAATATCGAAGAGTCCATCAGGAGTACCTAACATAGGTACGTATTCACCATTCCCGGAGAATCCATCAAATGTTCTGTAAATATTGTGAGAGAATTGCATGGTGAAAGCCACCTCGTGATTGTCAATATGACGGCTTAAAACAATCCACCCGTTTTCTTGCTCGATTTCTGTTGACATATACACGTTGTATTCGCCGGTGGGTGTATAAAATAAATAATCGGTGTATTCCCCAAATACCGCGTGCACGGCTTGATATAATGCGTCAACGTCTGCTTGTGTAAAGTTCTTGACATCTAAATACGCTTCGAATACAATTGCTTTATATCCGATTACTTCTTGCGTACTTCCTTCAAAATCTACATTGAGTGTGGGGAACCAACCTGTGTTGTCGTAATAAGTGTCTGTTGCAACAATAGAATGTTTGTACTCATAGGATGTTTGTTGACCAATGTCGTCGTATAAATACACGTTGCCTCTTTCTGTGGTCTCCATACCAAAGTCCCACCCCTGGAATAATGGGTTTTGCTTTAACTGTGCTTTGATTGCATTCAGGTCGTAGGCGTCATGTTGAAAAGGGGATACTGCAACAGTCGCCACTACATCCTTGCCATCTTTTTGACATACAACAAGCTCTTGTTTTGTTGACTCCTTAAAGGTAGGAAGGGCAACTTCTTTGGTAATTGAATCCCAATTGAAGGGTTCCGCAGGTGTGTCATCAGATGTATCATCAGACGTGTCATCGCCAGGCTTACTTTCGTCAGGGGTTTCGTCGCCGGGCGTATCCGGTGTTGTATCCTCTGAAGTGTTTGGCGTCTCCTGCGTGGATGGTGTCTCTGATGTATTGTCACTTGGCGTTTGTGTGCATGCTGCCATTGTGCATAACATGCAACACACCATTAAAAGGGCTATAATCTTTTTCATGAATTTATCTCCTTGAATAGATTGATTTGTATTAATTATGACATTGGCGTCGATAAGCGGATGTATTTAGCTGTGTTGTGTATAAGAACACTAAAACGATATTTATAAAAAATGAGGCATCATAGAATCACTCCATGATGCCTTTTTGCTTATTATCGAGGAACAAAGCCGACCTTCTTGTATACCTTGCGCAGAGTTTTTTCTGCTACATACGATGCCTTTTCCGCACCTTCACGGTATACTGATTCCAGATACGCTTTATCCTTCATGATACGGGTGGCTTCTTCTCTGATGGGACGCAGGTGTTCAACAACTGCCTCGCCTACCGTAGGTTTAAACTTGCCATAACCGCAGCCTGCAAACTCGGATTCGATTTCCTCGAACGTCTTCCCTGTCACAGCTGCATAGATGGTCATCAGGTTTGCAACGCCGGGCTTGTTCTCCTTGTCGTAACGTACGCAGTTTTCGGTGTCCGAATCTGTGATAGCTCTTTTAAACTGCTTCATGATAACCTCGGGAGTATCCATGAGCAATACGCGACCCGTGTCTTCGTTTTCAGATTTAGACATCTTAGCCGTGGGATTTGTCAGACTCATGACGCGTGCACCAACCTTCGGTACTAAAGACTCGGGGATTTTAAAGACGTCTCCGTAAATGCCATTGAATCTTCTGGCAATTGTGTGGCACAATTCAACGTGCTGCTTCTGGTCTTCTCCGACAGGTACCAGGTCCGGCTGATACAGGAGAATATCGCCTGCCATCAGACTGGGATATGTAAACAATCCGCCGTTGATATTGTCTTCGTTCTTTGCAGACTTATCCTTAAACTGTGTCATGCGGTTGAGTTCGCCGAACATAGAGTAACACTGCAATATCCAGCCAAGTTCAGCATGCTGACGTACATGGCTTTGAATGAATAGAGTGTTCTTGTTGGGGTCCAATCCGCATGCAATGTATTGCGCCAGCTGCTCCAGGGTACGTCGACGTAAGTCTGCTGGGTTCTGACGCACTGTAATAGCGTGTAGGTCTGCCATAAAATAGAAACAGTCGTATTCCTCTGCCCTCTCCGACCAATTCTTGATGGCGCCCAGATATGAGCCCAGAGTTAAATCGCCGGAAGGTTTGATGCCGGATAGCATTCGTTTCTTCTGTACAAGTTCTTCCATAAGAACTCCTTTCGTTAATTAATGTGTTGATTATCGATGTGTCACCAAGAAATCACTGAGATATTTGTCTAAGCAGATAGGTTCGTTAGGACTTACCTGGATAAGACGCTGTAATTCCCATTTGTTGAGCTCATCGACCGGAATGAATTTCTGTACACAGCTGTTGTATATGCCCTCAATTGTGTAGGGAATGTTATTATCCAGCCACACAAATCGTGCATAAGGTGCTGCAATACATACTTTCCCGCGGTTGAAGTTTGCCTGTAACAACTGGGCAAAGTAATAGCTGTGTCCGCCACCAAAGTGTCTTTGCAGCATTTGAACATCACACTTACTCTGATTATTATGTGTCAGGAAGCGGTGTGTGAATCGAATTACTTCCGGGTCTGCATCAGGATAATATACCTGAATCGCATCAATCAGAAGGTTGATATCATTGTCTATCATGTATGTCTCCTTTATGTGTTGATGTTGTTTACCCCTGCGTCTTCAAGAGGTTATTAAGCTCTTGCTCAGTAAGCTGCTTGCACGGGATGAAAGATGTCTGCTCGGTGTGTACGCCATCGCAAAAATACGGAATGTTGTTATCCATCCATACAAACTCAGATGTCGACACCGAAACGAAGATTTCTCCTCGCTTGAATTGTGACTGCAAGATTTCAGCAAAGGCGTAAGCAAAGAAGCCAGCCTTGTACTTGGTGACTTTTTGCTGTGGATTCACCGCGCGGGGATTCCAGGGAGGACCATCGGGTGAAGTCATCCATTTGTGTATAAATTGAAGTACTGCTGCATCTACCTCGGGATAACACTTCTGAATAGATGCAACAAAAAGATTCATATCGTTTTGCATAATACACTCCTTATGTGTTAATTCGCTTGTCATCAAAGAAGTGACAATAGATTGCGTTCTGTGGATTAAGAATGCGCATGTCCTGCTCTTTACACCAAAGCATGTCTTCCCCGGTTGCTTCATTTTTTCGGGTGGTACAACCCTTGCAATTGTTGCATTGCGTCTTTGCCAGGTGTTTATCTCGCTGTTCGTGTCTGAGCGGACTAAGTTGCTTTCGCTTCATATCATCTCGCCTCCTGGCGTGTGTCTCATATCATCAGGGTGCTCACTGTTGTACACAAGGTCACGTATATGAAGACACGTCTTTTCTTCGCCGTATGTGCTCAGCAGGTCAAATAACTGTAACAGCATTCCATATGTATCCGGGTGCATCAATGCTCTTTCCTGGGGACGACTGAGCATATATTCCTTGGCACTCTTGTCTGTATATTTGTCTTTTTGATAGGTCTTGCATGCAGCAACTCTATCACAGAACATTTCAGCAATGTATCGTATTGGCATCTGGCAGGGTTCACTCATGTGTACCGGGTCCAGCCAGTACTCATAATGATGCTTATTACGACCCTTGTGATGCAACCATGCCTCTGAGAAACCTTCCGCTTTGATTTGTCCATCAATGGGACTGCTGGTGCCTGTCCAGTACTTCACCTGGCGAAGCTCTGTCAATGAATACTTGGAAAGGTCATGCATAAGACCTTGTTTGTATAACCCGCACTTAAAGCAAAGCTTGCGTACAGCCTTACGATGCGTTCTTACCGTTTTGAGATGTTTGAATAACTTGCTCATTTCTTGTCCTTCCTGGGAGAGGTTGCATGAAATGCCTCTTCCTGCTTGAAATCGTACTTTTCGTTTGGGTCAAAGCTTTCTTTTACCACAGTTTTGTATGGCACATTGAGAGGGTCGTCATCTTTGCACTTGCATCTGGTTTGTACGCTACCAAAGCCTATAATGTCACGTACTAACTGTTCTGCTTGTTTCTCATCATGGGCGCCTACACGGTACCTGCCGGCAGTGGCGCGCTTATGACAATAACGAGCGCGGTAGCCATCGACTACCACTATGTAATTGTGTACCGGTTTCATTATCAATACCTCACTCGGTATACTCCGCGGGTAATTCGTCAAGTTTGTGGTGCGTCAATGTGACATCATCCAGCTTGACAATGCGGAAGGAGTCCTCGCACCAAAAGCTATTGCCGTCTGCATCGTGCTCAATTTCCACCTGTGCAAGATTAAGGTAAATAGTGTCGCCTTTATTGATAACCTGTTTGATTCGTACATAACGCAGCTCATCACCAAGTCTGAAAATAACTTGCTTCTGAATGGCGTGGCGCAAGAAACGTTCCATTTCGACTTCTTCTAAGCGTGCATATCCGGCTGTACACTCATAAAGACGCTGCTTCATAACGTCATGAAGCTCTTCATAAACGTAAGCAGGCAGTAACTGGGGATGATTGTTAATCGCTTCTTGTATCATGGTGCACAAGGTTTCTTTGCTGATGGCGGTGTGAATGCTCTGTTCTATCTGATTGGCAATATCAATCAGAACAAATCCGTCGGGGGCGATGCCCTCTCCAAAGATTTCACTCATTGTCTCCCAGAACATGTCATTGGTACCGCAATAATGTACATCCTTGCTACCCCCGTCTTCATACTCCAAAATGTAATCAGTGCCCTTTTGATATATGGACACGGGAATGTCACCAAACTTGGCGTCTCGTATTTTTGTTCCAATAGTACTCATTATGATACCTCCTTAACATTGATAACAGGGTGATACTTCATCTTCGATGTCGTGGTAAAGCGTGCAGCAGCTGAGAGGCTTCATAAAAAGACGCTTTGAAGACCACACGTCGTATCCTTGGTCGCCTTCGACAATTTCCATAATAGCAAAACTCATCATGTAGTCACCATTGGGCATGGGGTGCGCAGCCATAATACGTACAGCCTGCTCGTCGTATTCGTTTGCGGTATCCAAGCGATAAATTCGCATGGAAGTGATTGCGTTGTTCAACCATGCTTCCAGAGGAGCCATTGCATCAAACTTGACACGAACGTTACGGTCATGTGACACGCGTCCATATCTGGAATCAACAATACGAATAACCTCTTCGAGTACTTCACGGGAGTAAAGAGCATCCTCGTGCATAAGCACCGTTGCAGTCGTCGACTCAATCATCTGTATCGTGGTATCATCACTGAGCTGTGTGAATACCAGTTCTGCTAAATGCAGCAACTCATATGCGTCAGTGTAAATATCACCCAACGCTTCCTGTACCTTAGTGGCGATATCAAAGTAATCGGCGCCGCAATTGATTTTGTTGCTCGTGCCGGATGCATCATAGAATTCGACAATGTATTCGCCCTGATAGTTTTTATAAATGGTGATTTCGTCACCCTCGATGATAACAGTCTTGATTTTCTCGTACATACATTTCTCCTTTATTGGCGATATTTGTTTGGATTACTTGCTACGGTTTGCTTCTTTTGTGCACGACGTAGCTCTTTTTGTTTTTGCTTGCGACGTTTTGCATTTTCCTTACGTCTGATTTCTTCATAACAGTTTTGAGAAACAGTCTCGTTTAATTCGAGGATGATTCGTAAAAGCCTGGGGTGTATCATACAGACTCCTTGTTCGGACGAGGCGCGGTTGCGTGATGTGGCTCTACAAACCTCATCTTTACTCTATTATCCTCGATATAGGATTCCTCTTTCATGACAGACTTGTAAGGTAAATTATTTTTATCGTCGTCTCGACACTGGTAATATACGAGAATTGCACCAAAGCCGATTTTTTCGCGCAGAAGTTCTGTCGCTTGCTTTCCATCCTTTGCGCATACACGGTATCTTCCTGCGGTGTTGCGTTGTCTGGACGGTCTTCTGTGATTATCTACCAGAAGAATGTAGTTATGTGTCGCTTTCATTGCGTCCTCCTTATTATTGACACTTTATATGTGTCGCTTGTTTTGGTTGTCGCTTGCTTTTGTCGCTTGCTTTCTCAATCCCGAGGAATGAGAAATACGCCTCGCTCGATGAGGTCATTCATGACAGCAAGAAACATTTCTTGTACACGAAGGTCGAGTTCATTCTCAATGTCTTTAGGGTTGTAGAACTGGGTAAAGTTGTAACTGCACATACCACCATATGCCGAAAAGGTTACTCGAATCTTACCGGCGTATGCTTTGGCGTCTTCATCATATACACCAAGCCAGTATTCGTTGCAGCAACCGAACTCGCTGTCAGCTGCGGTCCTTGCGGTACTACCCGATAGGCACCAAGCTGAAACAACATTGTTGCGCCAAAAGGGCTTTTGCTGAATCAGGTCGCGGTTAACGTGCAATTTACGAATTGATGCGGGCGTGAGATTATATTTATTGGGAATGGTTGGCTTTCTCATTTTAAGATAATCCTTTCTTGTGTACAAACTACGTACACTTAATAATGGCATAGTGCACATAATCTGTACATAACGCGTTGATATGATTACGTGCTGATAATTGCACTTATATTATACCACAAAATCTTCCAATTGTCAATAGATAGGGATAAAAAAAATACCCAGGGATGTAAGTCCCCGGGTATTGTGCTTTTAATAAACGATTGCGGTGTACAAATTCAAGCACGTACAATTATGCTTGCGGCAGTATTCAACCGCCTCATTTGTATTGCGCAGGCAGTGATATTCACGGTGCCCATCCTTGTACTCAAACAGATAATTCTTTGCCTGTCCGTACATGATTATATCCTCCTTGGAAGTAATTTGAGATTGTTAGGATATGTGCGATTTATTCAATGGAAAGGGTGATTCTGCCACCTTCTTCATCCTTGCTCATGCAGAGTTCTGCGAGAGTTTCGGAAGTGTAACGGTCAACAGTGTCCTTGTCCAGATAAAGGTTGAGTTTCTGTGCTGCACTAATGACGAAGCGTCTGACGTCGATGCACTGCTTATCGATGATATCATCAATCTTCTTGTGCATAATGCGGTCCATAAGCTTGGTGCTATCTTCGACGATATCTTCCATGAAGACACGCTTGATGTTACTCTGCGTGAGTGCTTCAATGAGTACATCGCCACACTTGCACTGTTCGGCAAGCACGAGAATGTTTGCGTTCGGGAGAGAGGTAATCAATGCCCAGATATCCGAATCGGAAGAGGCAAGGATAAAATCCTGAACGTTGTTCTTATAAAATTCTTCACAGGTCTTTGCAACCATGCGGAGGTCTACGAGAGACTTCTGCTCTTTCAGACGGGCAAGCTCATCGTGTTCTACGGTGACGCCAGCTGCGCGAAAGTCGACAGCCAGCTCTTCCCACATTGCATTGGTGTGTGCATCATCAATCAGGATAATCTTGCTGATGAATGCCTGCATAGGGGTGAGTGCATCATACAGACGCTGTGCATCAGAGTTTTCACAATCGACCACAACTACGATGTTCTGGCTGGTACCAATAAAGTCAAACAACTGGGAAGACTTATTGGTGTGTGCTTCTGCGAGTATTTCCTGCAAATCCTTATCATTACCAAAAATGTTCTTGGAACGCTTCTCCTCGGAAGTTTCAGCAAAGTTCCAATTTATGTACTTCTGGTAAGGATAGAAGTTCTTGTATTGACGGTAGCGACGGACTGCCGCTCTGACACCATCTACGGTGTCGCCGTTGGGCATTTCGAAGAGCGCCTGTACCCACTCCTCAGGGAGAGGGCGGAAGCCCAAAGAGATAGGTTTAATTTTTTCTGCGATGATATTGTTGAGCTCGATAATGTTGCGAGAAAGAGAGCTCTTGTTTTCTATAATAATACCGCACTTTGCAGCGTCTGCTACAAGACGGGAGGTGTCCTTGATGTCACCAAGGCTTACACCTTCACGGAACTGGTTGTTAATGTCAGTGAAGTTAGCGATGATGATGCTGCGCAGGTTACACAGCTTTCTTACCTCAACCATGGGACCCTTATTCAGGGTTTCAAAGTTGTCCAGGTACTGAGCAGGGACACCAATGAGATACTGAAGCTTCTCGCAAAGAGGCTTCGGCTCGGTCCATGCTTTCTTAGCCATAAATGTTTTTACTCCTTTCTGTTGTGAGACGGCACCCACAGCCTTGGCGGACCGTGGGTGCTTTGTGTTACTTACTTTTTGTTGTACTTGAATACAACATTCTTGCTGCCGTTGACAATGGTCAGCTGATTGATGTTGCGGGAGTCATCGTAACCGATTTCAGCTACCTTGAACTCGTCCTTACATACCAGCTTACCCTTTGCATTCTTTTCGATGCGCGTGTCTTTTGCCTTGATGACAATTTCAGGTGCGCTATAGAGTTCACGACCGGAACCCCAGCAGACACATGCACGCTTAAATGCATCGGATGCCTGACCCTTCTCTGCCTCAGTGTTGGATTCGGTGCCGACGTCGGATTTGGATACCCATTCGCCAGTCTTGCTGTCCTTCACGGATACAGTGCAGTAAAGTCTACCCTCAATGGAGTAGTAACTCTTCTGCCAGTTAAAGGGTCCGAATACAGAGTCGAGTCTCTCCTGGTCACAACGTGCATCCTTGTACAGAAGCAGCGTTACACCCCAGTCGAAAATCTGCCCGATACGAAGCTCAATTTCCTGAGCGCGCATCAACGGGAACAGATACTCCGGATTCAACTTGTCTTTGTCAGTGAGACCATTGGTGACCTGTTCGATTTCAAACGGCTCATTAGGAGTCTGAGCGTCGGAATCAGAAACGGATTCATCAATTGTCTCGGGTGCCTCTACAACCTCAGGTGTAGTTTCTTTTGGTTCCTCTTTCTTGGAGGGGGATTTACGAGCGGGCTTTTCAGCAGGGGTAGTGGGTGCAGACTTCTTGTCCATGACAATGCCTACAATCGCGCTACCATCGAGCGTTAAATCAAGCTCCTTACCTTCGCTTGCCTGAAGAATCTCAAACAAGCTTTCGTCGGTGCACTGGAGTCTTCCAGAAGAGGTAGTGACATTGCACTGCTTCTTGTTGGAAAAGTTGTACACCTTAGCCTTTGTGATGGTAATCTTCATCTTTGTGTTGTCCTTTCGTTTAATTGAATGTATTTTGTACTTCACACATAGATACTCCTATTATCTTTGTGGTCAATCTAATAATGACACGCGCTTTATACAAATAAATATCAATGTTTTCGGGTTCCAACTTCTTTACCTTGATACTTGTCTTGTGTATAAGAGCGTCGTTGAGTACATCTCTATTATATCATATTGCGTGGTTTTTGTCAATAGGAGTAAACAAAAAATCCCAAGGACATACCTCGGGATTATTGTGGGTTATTTGCCATTCAGTACTTCTGCTGCCTGTCTCAGAATTTCTGCAATGTCTACGGCGCCCTTGGACTCCATGACATCTGCTACTTCAATGGGGTCTAAGATAAAGAGTACGGTGATGATGCCTACCACTGCCAGAATGATGAAGGCTGCGAGCAGAATCGTTGCTGTTAATAAACGGCGTTCTTTACGCTGCTGTCGCGTGAGTGTGTCTGCACGCTTTACTTCTTCGGCAAATTCATCATATTCTTCTAACTCAGGGTCGAGGTTAATTGCAAGCAGACCACGCTTTGCCTTTTTACTCATATCGTTCTCCTTACTGTTATTCTTGATAATTTGTCACTTCTATCGTTGTGACGTTCAATGTAATTATGACAGTTCTTGTTTTGTTTGTGGGATTGTGATATGCATCAAATTTGTGATTGTTATGTACAAAACCGCGTACATACATCAAATTTGTGCTATTGCACGTGTCTTTGTGATTTTCATCAGATTTGTGATATTTGCACATGTGGCGTTTTGCGTACATCAAATTTGTGCTTCATATGCACCACACTGCTGCATCACATCAGATTTGCGATATATTGATATTGTGCGTGCGATTTGTGTGGCGTTTTGCGATTACATCACATTTGCGCTGTTGGTGGTGCGTGCATCAGATTTGCGATTAATGCGGTGAGGCGCGATTTGGGCGGCGCATATTATTAAGTGAGACGTCGGTTTCGAAAATACACTCACTAATCGACGGCTCACTTCCCTTCTTTTGAATAGCAGGATTAAGCGGAGCAACAATTTGCCTGGTTTGATATCGGTGGGCTATATATTGCTTGGTTATAAAAATCCAGGTAAATATATTTTGTGGGATTTCGTGATGGTAGGATTTCAGTAGGTCAGATTTCAGTGGGTGTGATTTAGAGGAGTGTGATTTCATATTGTTGGATTTTGATTTGCAATGGGTATTTTAAGTGGGGTGAAATTCTGTTGGGAATCATTTTGCGGGATATCTTTTTGACGGATTTCGAGATGGTGATAAACCGGTTGTGTGTCTTTATGACGTGTGTATTGTGAGTGTGGATGATGGTTTCGCGAAGTGGTTTTGAGGTTCTGTCAGATATCGTTTTGTTATAAATCGAAGGGTTGGGTAAGATGCTGCATTTGTATTTTCGGTGTGTATAAACGTACCATTTGTGTGTCGTGAAAATGATGAGCGTGGCATTTAAACGTGTCGATTCTGTGGGATTTCGGATGGTGATAAATCGCATAGTGAGGTATCGCGATGGTAAGGGTGAGTACTATTTGCGTGTCGTTATGTGCGTACTTTTTGTGTGTCGCAATTCAGGTTCTGTTGGATTTCGATAGGCGTGATATCATACTGCGTTATGCCCGCAGAGTAGGATTTCGTCTTGTTATACACAACTTGGTTGGGTAGGTATAAGCCACTGTTGCAAGGGAATGCGAGGGCTATGTTGGGTACATCTTGGGGTCCCATTAACGTGTCGTAAATGACAAGTGTAGGGGATATTCTGGGTCTTATGGACACGTGTATAAGAAACGTGAAGAACCTAATTCTGTGGGATATCATACTGCATCGAATTACATGGTGGGATATCGCCAGGTTGGATAGACACTTGCTACAGTTCTGCTTGCGACTTATATTTCTGTGGGGTAGGTTACTGCATGGATATGACACGTATATGGTTTGAAGAGACACGTGCATGGTTGAGGACACACGAATGGGATAGTCTGGATGGAGGTTGCATATACCCCATTCTGCTGGATATCTATATGCAGGATTTCGCAGGGTTAGGGACAATGGGATGTACGATGTTTGTTACTATGTGCCAATGGACACATGTATGGTGTGATGACACGTGGATGGGAAGTACTGGGTTGGATATCATATAGCGGGTAGGTAATTCTGGGGTAAATAGCCTGACGGCACGAGAAGAGGAAGAGCAATGGAATGGGAGGGTAATAAACAGCGTAAATGTACTTACTACGGTTCGCTGCGAAATGGTGTCTTCAAACGTAACCGTATACATTTCTCGCTTATCGTGCTGTAACCTCTGTCATTATCGAAATGAAACCGTATACGGTTAATATAAACGAAGGAGGATATTGATATGGGATATATCAATTTTCGTGTCCAAAAAATCAAAGGCGGCGCAATGATGGGGCGTGTTCGTATGCACAATCAACGTATTGCGTACTGTGAGAACACAGATGCATCTCGCCGTTTTATGAACAAACAAATTATGGAATGCGCACCTGACTATGAAGAGTTTTTTGAAAAGCGCATTGCCGACTCCCCTGTTTACACAGATGGGAAGATGCCTCGTGCGGATGCTGTCCACGCGTTGGATTTAGAATTCCGAGTAAGTGCTGAGGAAATGTCTGAAAACCCATTCTTTGACCTTGATAAATTTTGTGACGAAACGCGACGCTGGGTCTGCAATACGTTCGGTGCTGATAACGTGGTTGACATGGTCCTGCACATGGATGAAGGATATGGTGTACAAAATGGCGAGATGAAGTTTGCACCACACATTCATGCCATTGTTGTGCCTATGACCAAGGACGGAAGATTAAGTGCATCAGAATTCATTGGCACTCCTCAAAAGCTTAAAGACATTCAGACAAGTGTCGCTAAGCAATTTGAACCCATGAAACTAAAACGTGGTTTGGAAGGTTCTGTTGCAACTCACGTGGCAATGAAGGATTATTACGGATGGGTAAATGCAGCACGTGTGGTTGACTTGCCTGAGCCGGGTGAGCATGAGCCGGCAAAGCAATACGCTGCTCGCATCAAACCCGAGATTCAGAAAATGCAATCACAACATCTGAACGATACGCTGAAGCTTCAACGTGCCAGAGATGAAGCCCTGACGATTGTTAACCAATTACGTTCCGGCAAGGACACTCAAAAAGAGGAGTTGGATAAAGCGAAGGCTGAACTTGAAAAACGCGAGCGCGAGTTCAAGGAACAGTCAGCTCAATTCCGTAAGGATTATAAAGCTCTACGTGATTGGCAAGACGTTTTGCGTGGATTGTCAACGGTATCTGCGGACGAAAAGGAAGTATTTTTGTCGGTTGCCGGCAAGGCATTAGAGGCTGGTCGTGCTGCTCGTGAGGCAGAAGAACAAGCTCGCGATGATGACTTATTTGTACAGCCCGGCAGTACCAACACGCAAAAATAAGCACTGTAAAAGTACGAATGCGGTGATGTATCAACTGATGTTTCGCAGTGATTTTTACTCGAATTTTCACTCACTGCATTCGTATTTTGCGTTCAAATAAATCAAAAAATGTTATCTTTTTGGCAATATTTTCTTGACAGAAATATAATGTTATGTTATAATATTTACAAGAAAATGATGTATTTTGCTGAGGAAACAAATACTGACATTGTGTTTTTGCGGCTGATTTTTCTTGACGAATATATAATTTAAAAAGTACTTTTGGAGGATAAAATGAAACTTCTGACGCGTAAAGATTTGGTTTTGGAAGGGATGTATGTCGACGAAATTCACGGATTTTCGATTGGCTTTACCCCTGCTCTGAACTGTCATGTCATCATTCATAACGTTAATTGGTTCATCCCTTATAATCGTTTTACGTATCTCACGAAAGAGGGATTTGAATTATATTGTAACAACCCAGATGAATTTCGTGCGATTCATTATGGTACATCCGGAGGGTTCCGTTTGAGCCAATATGCAACGCACGTCTTGGGGGCTCAATCTCTTCGTGAATATTGTTGCAATCCATCCTTACCCACCTTTGCATCACAGAATAGCAAGAATTCGTGGCGCGGATATGTGTACGATAAGGGTGTTTTGTGGGCTTACATTGAGACGGATGACCGTGCGCTTATGATACCGCCAAGGCAATTGGACCTTGAGTCGCACCAGGAAATTACGCCAATTATGATGGGGGCGGATGGTAAAGAAGGTTGTGTGGCACGCGGAATTTGGATTGATAAAATTACACAGTAGTGCTATTTTATTGTCATTGTTTAATGGTCATTATTTAGGTGTAACTGGTATGTATACATACCATACAATAATCAAAAAAGGAGAAAAACAATGAACAAACCCAAGCGCTTTTTAATGTGTGTCGTAGGTCCGTCTGGCTGCGGCAAGAGTACAATGAGTGGAGCTATGGTCAAGAAATACCCTCAGCTTTCTGAGGTATGGTCGATGACGACACGCCCTGCTCGATACCCCAATGAACCCGGACATATGTACGTTACCAAGGAGGAATTTGACAAGCACACGATGGTTGCTTACACGATGTTTGATGGCAACGAATACGGTGTGCCTGCATCCATGTTGGATGATGCCGATTTTTATGTCATCGATATCGACGGCGTCAAGACTCTTCGTCAGAGATATTCCGGCAAGGAATTGGTGGTAGTTTACCTTGATGTGACTCCTGAAGTGGCAGCTGCGCGCATGAGAAAAAGAGGCGATTCTGATGCGAAAATCGAGAAGCGTCTCGCGAATGATGCGGTAATGTTCAGTGATATGGAAGGTCTTGCGCCTGACTACATCATTGATGCAACCCGTGATGAAGATGCAGTTTCGGCTGATTTTGAACAGCTTGTGAAACAGTATCTCATCTAAACAAATGCCCTGCTTCGTTATGAAGCGGGGCATCTTTTTATCTCTTTTGTTACATCACATATATGTTGTGTATAAATTTTATGTCACTGTCATTCTTTGTATGCAATGATAAGGCATATGGAGAATAGAAATGAAATATTTCGTATATAAATATACATATCAAGGTGATGTGATTTACATTGGAAAAACAGATGATGTGGCACGACGTGTACGCGAACACGCTTCTGGTTACGGGCTTGAAGAGAAGTTTTTGCCATATTTAAATGAGGCGGAAATTTACTTTCACGAGTGCGGCAATGAGGTAGAAATGTCTGCCTTGGAGCGTTTATTAATTAACCAGTATAAGCCGATTTTGAATGTTGTCGATATCGTTGATGGCAATGCTACCGTATTTATTGAGCTTGATTGGAAGTGTTATATTCCTGCCAATGCGATGACATCCAGTGCGATGGAACGTGACATTATGTTATGTCAGAAGAACATTTTTGCGAACGAAACGCGCATTCAAACATACGCCAATGAGAGTGCTGGGTTGCAAAAACAAATGCGTGAGCTGATGCCATTTTACGAATATTTGCGCATTCATCATAGAGATTTTGCTTTGAATCCGGATGGATATTTTGGATTAATGAAGCATGAAATTCCACCTCACGACCGGGTGCAGGTAGGCTCCCGAGTTGTTGAAAAGTGGTATGATTCATTATCGTATAGTGACGATATCACATGGGTACAATTTAGTGGTGAGTTACTGCAGGCGCTGTTTATGGTGTCGCACAAACCGAATTGGGTGGATGAAACCATGGCACATATCGGTGAAAATAGATGCAGATTAATTTCAAAAAAGGTCGCTAATTTGCGCCGTCGTAATCGTGAGTTGGAGGCTAAAAAAGAGGCGTTAAAGGAGAAAAGATATGAGACGATTTTTTAAAAATTGGGCTTTTCGCAAGGTTAGATATATTCTGAAACGGTCATTATTTTGATGAATAACCTATGGTTATATCAAAGTAAAAAGGAGTTAAGATAATGGCACAATTTGTAACACTTGAGGATTTGGTAGTTCGCGATGGCGAGCTTCACATCAGACACATTTCGGCTGATATCGCTACGATTTTTGAGGATATCTTGGCTGACAATGACATCCTTGTACCTGACGATGAACGTGAGGGCGATGAGGGTGAAGCGGCGCTGTATGGCGATACTTATTCTGAGTTTGAGGATGGTATCACGGAACAGTTAGCGTATCTCATTGATGGCGTTCGCGCTAATGGTGCGGACACTATGGTGGTCAAAAATGCGGTGTATGAATCCTTCACTTCCCTCCTTGCGAGACACTCTATTGTGTGTCCCCATGATAAGGATGCAGTATTCGCCAAGATGGATATCTGCATTGCGGAGGCTTTGAATATCGCAGCGGCTCATCCCAAGTTCCCTGTCAATGATTGGGCATATTAATCCAATCTCATCAGAAAACCCCACCTGGAATTAATCCGGGTGGGGTATTTTGTTCTATATTGCAGGTGAATGTAATATGTAATTAACTGTTGATGATGGACATGTTGTAGCCATCGAAAACAGCATTTTCGTTGAAGAGTGTGGCAACGAAGCGTTCCATCTCATCGATAACGTATTTACACTGAGGAAGGCTATTCTCTTTATAGAGATTTAAAAATTCCTCGTAGGACATGCATTCTACGTAACCGAGCTCATAGCGGACAGCTTTGTCTGCCATGCGGGCGGGAGAACTACATAATACAACACACTTGTTTTCCTTAGCATACTGGAGCAATTTGCGAGTTTTGCCATTGCTCTGAACATCGACGATACGAATCATAGGTACCTCCATAAAATAAAAATTATGCGTGGTCTCTCACTTGTTAACGGTCTCCATCATCGTAATAGTCTGGGTCTTCGTTTTCGATATCACTCCACTCTTCTTCGAGTGCCTTAAAATATGCATCATGGGCGTCACTATACATTTTATAGGCATCGTTGGCATATGTGGCAATGAAGTCTTCTGTAAAGACACAAACTGGGTAACGCACAAAGCCTGATTGGAATGTGAGTCCTGTGTCGGTTAAAATGCCTGCATTTGATAATGCTTCCACCATTTCATATCCGTAATTATTGATATCAATGTGTGTGGCATCTTTGATGGATATAAGCTCGCCCAAATTCACTGTTGGAATAGCGGGTTCGCCATATTCCCCGAATCCATGAAGTTGCAATGCGAGTCCGTATAGAGGTTCTTTGTGTTCTGGTTCAAATCCCTCGGACTCGAGAAAACGGTCCATAGCGGTTTGGACGCGATAGCAACAGAGTTCCGGTCTCACAATGTGTTCTTCACCAAGATAGTTCACAACAATTTGTTTTTCCATATTAATACCTCCTTGTGGTTCCTATCTAAATTATGACATTTGTGTGTATGTACATACGCGGGGAGATTATGGAATTTGACTAAATTCAAGATGAAAATATACTCGCTATTTAGAGGAAAAATGCATGGCGTTTTTTAAGGGGTTTTAAGGGCTCTCAGGCGCATTTTGAGCAGTGGCAAGGAGAATGTACCATCGTGTATTGTTTGCGGCTTACAGGGCAAATACGGGGCTTCTACGGGCATTTGATAAGGCGTGTTGCGGTTGTTTTTTGATGTGAGAAAGAGGATATATGCGCCAGAGGCTCTATAATGCCCTACAAGGCGCGTTTGTGTTTGGTGGGGTAGATATTGCTGAAATATAATTTCGTCGCTCCTGCGGCAAATAAATGGGCTTCTGATGGATTCTGGCATATAAGTAAAGGGCGCCGTGCATTCGGCGCCCTTTATTTGTGTATAGCGTTATTATTTAACGAGGTCTTGATATTGAGGGTCGTTGGCAAGTTTTTCGCAGCAATCATCTGCGGGGGTAGTAGATTTCTCTTCAGGTGCGGAACGAGTGAATGAACCCAACTCGGTAGTCTCGGAGAATACAACGTTGCGTTTAGTAGCTTCTACGACATCAGTGGGTACAATCAGTTTGGCGGCTTTACCATTTGCAAGCTCGACAAGTGCTTCATAGCGTTTTAATTCGAGGGTGGCTGCATCGGGAGCGGACTCGCGAAGGAGTTTCAAGGATTCGGCTTCGGCTTGCTCTTTGAGTAATCTTGCCTTTGCTTCACCTTCGGCACGTGCAATACGGGCATCGCGTTCGCCTTCGGCTTTCAGAATCATCGCCTGCTTGTCACCTTCTGCGCGGGTGATAGCGGCTTGTTTGTGACCTTCGGCTTGTAATAAGGTTTCGCGTCTTTCACGCTCTGCTCTCATTTGCTTTTCCATAGCCTCGCGAATATCGGGAGGTGGTAGAATGTTACGCAATTCAACACGAATGACTTTGATGCCCCAGGGGTCTGTTTCTTTGTCGAGAATGGCAGCCATCTTGTTGTTGATTGTGTCTCTTGAAGTGAGTGCTTGGTCAAGGGCGAGGTCACCCATAATGTTACGCAGGGTGGTAGTAGTAAGGTTGGCGAGGGCGTCTACGGGACGTGTAGTGCCGTATGTATACAATTCGGAGTTGTTCACGCGGTAGTATACGACGGCGTCGATTTGAATGCTAACATTATCGGATGTGATAACAGCCTGAGGCGGCGTATCTAAGATTTGCTCTTTCATCACGATACGATTGGCGATTCTGTCGATGAAAGGTACTTTCACATGGAGACCTGCGTCCCATGTGCATTGATACTTACCAAGGCGTTCAATGACGATTTCATGCGCTTGGGGCACGATGCGAATGTTAGCAATGATAAGTGCGAGAATAGCAATGAGAAGAATGATTACAAAAGGCATAATTGTTCCTCCTTAATAAGGGTATTGTTCACCAGTATGAATGATAATACGGGTGAAATTGTCTGTGGCTGTATTGTGCGGGGTATTTGTATCCCATACATACGTGATGGTCCAGCCTTCCATCATGATGGGCGCATTGCTGCGGAATCGGTTGTTTTCGACATCGGATTGCGAATTTATCTCGGGATAAATCATATTAGCATCATCCAATAACGCCAACAGGGTGCCTAATGTGCAAGGATTTTGAGGGAGATAGTTGATGGGGGCATACTTATTCGTCAACAAGGTGATTTGTTCAACTTTATCATCACGAATATAGAATTCAACATCGGCATATGCGAGTAAGTACACTCCACCCTTTTCTGCTCTACTATCAGGCGTACCGAATTTGGCGATAATATCTGCTTCGGATTTATGCAGATAAGAAAGCAGGTAATCGGGGTTATCGGTCTCAAAGTCGACAAGATTGCGAAGGGGTTTGTAGGGTTGAGTGGGAATTTCGATTCCGGGTGTGAGAACAGTGCTGTTTAATGATTGGTCTACCATCCATGTGTGATAGTTATCGATAATTGTGCCACATTCGGATGTCCACTGGGATGCGCTAACCTGTTCAAGCCAATCAAGCAGAGTGAGGTTCTCGGTGGGAATATAATATGCTGTTTGCTTATCATCGCCTGTAATAAAATAGAATGCTTCGAATGTTTCGCCGGGGTATTTATTCTCCCAATAAGCCTTATTTTCAATCAGTTCATTTTGCGTCATAAAGAGTGTGTGGTAGACGATTTTCCCTTTGTATGTAAAGAGCATATCCAAAACATAGTTGAGGGGGGCTTTATATCCAATCATAGCTTGTGTGGAGATGCCGTCAATGGTTTTATCAAATTCACACACAAAGATAGGTGACTCGAATGTGTCGATGGTGTGCTTAAATGGGTCTTTCATGTTTTCGTGTGCGAATCCGTACACTCGAATTTGAGAAATATCGATTTCGGCGGGTTGTTTGGGCAGGATGATATTGATAACTTCGCCAATATCAATGGTATTTACAAACCTTTCATCCGGGCTGGTGGATGTATTAATGATAATACCTTCTACATTCATTGCTGTTTCGTGGATGGGGTTGATGCAATGGTACGGGCGAGCGTTATAATCATATGGGCTCTCATCTTCATCAGGCTCAGATGAATCGTCAGGCTCTGGTGTGGATGTTGAGGGTGTTTCGGTGATGGGCGGCTCTTCTGTATTTGACTGTGGGCTAAAAATTGCGACACTTGTCACGAGTATGAGCAATCCAACCACAAATAAAATAGACATAGTTCGTTTCGACATGTGAAACCTCCTAAATAAATATCTTCTTATTAATTAAGACAGTATCAAGTCTGAAAGGTGTGAAAAATAAATGGCTGTGCATTGCACAGCCATTTTGTTGAGGGTTATTTCGTAGGGATTACATACCACGTAAGTCCGTTACTGTTAAGGGTAAGCCAGTTGCTCCAATTGGTGAGTACTGTACCGTCCTTGCCGGTGGCAATGGTCACAGCATCTTCTTGGAAGCCGATGTAATGTACACCATTTCCCTTTTTACCCAATAATACTCCTGTTGCCTTTAATTGAGGACAGTAAATCAAGGAGCCGGCGGGAGTCTTATTCGTAACTTTCATTTTATCGTTGTAGGTAACCGTGTTGGGGTTCTGCAAATTGGCAAGTGTTGCGTCTTTATTGGTGGTACGATATATCCAGTCTGCCAAATACAACTTATCCAAACCGTGAGCACCTAATCTGTTCTGATATTTGTCGTAGATGACCTTATCTGCTGGCTGTCCAAATTTGTTGTCAAGGTGATAGCCACCCTTTTTGGGTCTGTCGCCTGGATAGTAGGATACTTTGCCGATTGCATTTAATGCATTGTACAGGTTTTGGAAGAGCGGGTCATTGAAGTCTTGGTTAACATTCCAATATGTTAACAATGCATCGCGTTCTCCGGGAGAACATGTTGCGCCAATCAAATCGTTCATGCCGATACCGTATTTCAGATACCAGTCAGATGTGTAAATCAAATCTGCGGTTTCTTTGTATTCACGAGATGCATCGTTCCATCCAGCCCAGTCCTTGCGGGCAAGTGAAATTTGTCCATCGGGGGCTTTCTTTTTCGGAGTGTACGTAGCCTTTGTTTCGAACCATAAGAGTTTGTACTCGACAGTGTATGTCCAATCTTGGTTGTAGATTGCATCACTATCAATGTCGGTGATTTTTGTTGTCAAACTGAAATCGGGATGTCCCTCACAGTATACGACCTTGTGTTCAGGGCAGTAGTAGTGTTGTTCTTTTGCTTGTGTATTAGTTGCTACATCACGCACGCACTTTAAGTGACCAAGGCAAACAGTGGAAGTAATCGTTTCGGAACGAGCTTCTTCCTCTTCGTGACCGAGACATTGATATTTGGTGTGCTTGGTGTATGCCTTTTTCCAGCCACTACCGATGCCAATGAAGCCATTGCTATATACGCGGCATTTAGCTTGGTGAACATTGCCTTCTAAGAAATTGCCGTAGTTAGCGCCACAGCCACAAGTGTAATAGGTGATTTCGGCGCAATTGTTAAATACATAATCAGGACATGCATCATTACCGGTGTGCTCGTAATATGAAATTCCGCCGGAAGCATTTTGAACACTCCAAGTGGTGTTTATATCATATTTTGTAACCATAACGGTCCATGTATTTTTCCATGTATGAGAACCTTTATTGGTACAATTTTTGAGTTCACTGGATGAGCATTGAACAACGCCCTTCCAGAATCCTGTCATACCCATGGATGCGGCGTGATGTGCGTCCCAGTCGTAATCGCCATATTTTAGGCAATCAAGGCATCCCTTAGGGTTGGAACGGTAATATTCTGTATCCTCACCTGACGCACGAGTGTCGTACTTAGCAACGGAGAAGCCGATACCGGTACCTCCTGTGAGCTCATTTTTGTTATAGAGCTCTGTGAAGCGTGAAGAGTAATCCTTGAGCTTGGCGCTGGAAGTGTTATTCCATTTACTATAAGAATTGGTACTTACAGTGTATGTTCTCTTTTTGAGTGTTATGCCGTTATATTCATCGCGTCTACAACCAAGCCCATTCTCGACACGAGAAACGATTTCGCCGGATACGAGATAGAAGCGGTCTGCTTCATTACCTTGGAGGTATAAGCCATTTTTCTTGTGGTCATTGGTGAGATAGAACACTTTTCCGGGTTCGACAACATTATCATAGAATGAGCTGTTGTCCGTAAAGTCGAAGATGCCATCCTCGTCATCCAGATTACATTTATATGTAATGTTGTGGCATCCGTCGCAGAAACTCAGTTTTACGCGGAATACACGCTTGTTCAGGTTATGATACAAGCCGGTGGCATACAGGGTGAAATTGTTGAGGTCGGTTTTATATTCGATGGGGTACGTATATGCATGTGCCATTGAGATGACGCGTTTAATGGTGGAATATTGCGTGATGGGATTACCATCTGAATCTGTATAGATAGCATGGCTGTTATTCGGGGTAATAGAGCTGGTATTCATTGTGGGGTAATTCCACTTAACATCCTTGTTATCTGTGGTACTGGATGTGTACATACCCAACTTAAATACTTTTCCATCGGTGCCTGTCATGTAATTTTGGGGATTGGAAAGACGACGTTCTTCTGCGAGAAGTGCGCGAATCGTCGCATTTAAGACATTTTCCGCATCCTCTTCCGAGGCTTCCCAAGGCCAAGTCCATTCACTAATCCAGTTGATGATGTCACCGATAACCGAGTCATTCAGCTCTTGTACTGCATATCCGAAGAACTGTAGAGCAAGACCGATACACTGTACGGCGATACTGATAAGAAGACAAATGATAATGACCCACAGGATGACATACAAGGTACCGGCGGCACCTGCGCCTGCGGCTGCCCATCCGTAAGGTCCGGAGGCGGCAACAGCTGTTCCTGCGCCGGCGGCTGCTCCACCGGCGGCTGCTCCACCGGCTGCGACTGCGGCTGTACCGGCAGCAGCAGAAGCTGCACCTGCACTTGCGGCTGCTGCACCTGTTGTTCCAAGTGCACCAGCTTGCGCGATACCCATTGCGGTACGTGTTGCGTGTGCTGCTAAGCGACCAGCCTTTGCAATCAATTGTGTTTGAGTGCGCATTAAACGGGCTGCGTGTCGAGCAGTACGTACCGCTTGACGAGCATTTTGGACTGCACGACCTGCTCTGGCTGTGTTTTTAGCAGCATTTGCGGCTTTAGCAGCCATTTTTGTTGTGTTTTGGGCGGCTTTGGCAGCAAAACGAGAGCGAGCGGGATTTTTGATGGAATTGATGAGTGTTTTTAATTTTTTGACGTTGGCGGTATAGTGTGTGGCAAGCTTAGTGTAAGTTTTTGGGAAGAGTTTTTTGAAAGCATATTTATAAAGACGACCGGCTGTTTTTGACCAAATCTTGACACCCATTTTCACACCACGATAACTGGAACGTAGCGTGTTAATGCCCTTCATGAGGTCGGAATCTTTGAAGACCTTATTTGCCCAGCCAAGCATTCTCATTTGGAATGTTTGCTTGAGTCGGGTTGCGGCTTTGAGGGTTTCTTTGTGGTCTTGTAAGCCAATGAGCGTCTTAAGTGCTTGATGATATTTGGGGTCAATCTTGGATAAGTCAATGGCGCGTAACTCTTTCATGGTCATGTTGCTCAGTTTTTTACCATTGACTGAGGATAATCCGGCTTTATCAAGCGCTTCTGTAAATTCCTGAATGCGCTTATTGAGTTGTACCGGGTCACTTAAATTGATGTCTTTAACAGAAGAATGATATCCAAGCTTTTCGAGAATACTGTTATGATGCTGTAAGGCGATGGAATCGGCATTTGCATATACATTCAGCGCCTTAAATGCAGCTTGTGCTTTGGCATCTAAATCTACACCATTAAAGCGACCAGTTTTGATGATTTCGTGAATATCGATATCACCGGAATTGATACGAGCCAGGATGTAGCGGTCTACTTTATTGATTTGTCCATTAGTAGCCTCGATGAGGCTTTGAACTTGGTAAGCGTTTGCGTGAGTTTGGGTAGCTCCAAAAGCTTCGAGAGCTTGAACATCGGTTAAACTGCCGGTGTATCCCATCGCTTGGACGTTTTCTTGCAATGCGGTGAGTTCGCGAGAGAAATTGTCGCGGATTGCACTTTCGAATTGCTCGATATATCGTCCGTATGTTTCCTTATCTGCCGTATGAAGCAGAATCATCAATTCCTGTTCGCCACTGATAGCTTCGCGCAGGTTTACGCCAATGTGTTCGCGTAAGTTGGTTTGTTGAGCATAGTTTTGAATGTTTTCGAAATATTGAGAAACCTGGTCGTGGTCATTGAAGTCCATATTCAGGAAGTTCAACTTAGCTTCAGGGGAATTTGCGTCTGCGCTAATGATATCTGCCATAACGGCATTTTCACCGTTATAGAGGTCGGCATAGAATCCTGTTAATTGAGAACCTGCAATACATTGACCAAGTTGCGCACGTGAAGCGTTGTTTAGGACTGTGTTAGGGTCTGCGCCAGCAAAGGGGTTAACCTGTCCGGAGGAGACAGATGTCATAGCAGAGCTGGTATTGGGTTGTAATGCAGATGATGTGGATTCCGGAAGACCAGGAGATGGCAACGAGCTTCCGTTTGGAGTTGCAGGAGATGTCGGAGTGTTATTACCTGAACCAAGGGCGCCTTGTCGTTGTAACCGTGCTTCTTCTGCGGCATCAGCAATGGCATCACGGAAGAATGCGTTTTCGCTATACTTCACAGCATCTGCTGCCGGGAAAGCGTAGAAGGAGCGAATGGTGTCGACAATGTCATATGTGGTTTTGACGACATGTCCTACTTCGGAATCGCCCAGCAAATTGGCGCCAGACATACCGATGTTGTATTTGATTTTGTGGGAAAGGTCGCCGGCAAGCTCACTAAAGCCGGCGTTGGGGGATATAATGGAGCCACCATCAACGTTTAATCGTTTAATCATGGGTTTTTCCTCCTAAAAGAAGTACGCGCGTCTGGTTGGCGCGCGTACGTAATTATGCGCCCCGTTCTTTTTGAACCTTGCGGAGCAGTATGATACATACTCCCAAGATGCCAAATGCGATGACTACAAAAAAGATGTTGCCTATTTTGACCGAGGGCTTCTCGGTAATGGGTTCATCGCTGATGGATGGACCTTCAACCGGAGGCGGCTCTGGATTACGATTTGGTCCTTCACCCTCGGACACATCGGTGTCGGGAGTGGGTAACTCACCAGGTTCGGGCGGTGTGGTTTCCGTTGGTGGAGTTGTCGTATCTGGATTGCCAAAAATAGGGTCCTCGGCATTTGGGTCCCAAATACCGAAATTTTGTTCATCTTCGCCGTACACCAGCCAGTTCGGGGGCATTTGTGCAGGTTTTTCTGGTGAATCAACGGCGACGTATACAGTCATCTTATCGCCTTTTACTTCAAAGCGTTCAGATGCACCTGTTAGTTCTACTTTCCAGTCGCCTGTAATTCCGACATATGTTACTTCGTAGAAGCCAGGGCTCAGCAGAATAGCCTGTTCCCAATTAGACTCACGCATAATTGAGAAAATCTGTGCGCCGTCCGGAATTTCTTCATTAGAAGTTGCATCGGCGTATTGTTGGATTGTGACGGAACATGCAGCATATGAGAGGTGGCTGCGCATCACAAGGCGTACGTTTACTTCGGTTTGTTCAGCTGCAAATGCGGTAGGTAACATGCTGGCGATGACAATTACGACCATTAAAATCGGTATAAGTGTCTTTAATGCCTTTCTCATAACGTACCTCCTTATTCGAAGTCGTAATTAGCACCGTCGCGAACGCTAAAAGAGCTGTTACGATTTCTTTGTTCTTCTTCCTTGCGCTCCATGATGTCGAGCATTTCGGCTCTTGCATCCATTTCACGCTGCAACTCGGCTTGGATTTGTCCCATATCGATTTCATCGGTCTGATAGAATCCAACCTCATCGCACTTGAAGAGCATTTTTAGAATTTTTGCAGGCTCGTTGATTCTCTTAGGCTGAATTGCCCAGAAAATGGGGTTAATAGCAACAATGTACATGGAGCCAAGTGCAGCGACGGGAATCAAAGTGAGCGAGAACATGGGGGCTTCTGTGGAAAGTTCGTCGTATTCATTTTGCTTTTGACCGTACTTCTCAACATTGGCAAACATAACCTTGAGGTTTGCGTCGAGCTCTGTGGGGAATTCAAAGGCGATTTCGATGAATTCCATGCGTCTGTTGATATAAACTACGGGCTTGTAGATGGACTGCTGAGCAATGGTGCGCTTCGACTTCATGTTCTGGGATACCATATCAAGGATGATAGAAACGGCAGCTTTGGGCTTGCCATCGGGGTACACACCTTGGCATTCTTCTACAATCGCACGAGCAAGGGTGGCGTCTGAATCAACGTCGCCAATGTCGGGCATGTCGTCGTCGGCGTCCATGAGCGCATCCAATTCATCATCGCTCATCGCGAGCAAGTCGTCGTAACCGCCATTAACAACGTTTGCGACGTCATCGTCGGGAGCGTTTAACTGGTCCGAACCATAAACTGCTTCCAATTCATCGTCCGGGATATTATCGTATCGCTTCATAACTACCTCCAATTATTATTTATTCTTCAAGTCGGCTTTGACCTTCTCAACGTCGTTGGGGTTGGTGGTCATTACCATGAAGGACTTGGTATCCTTCGGATACATATCGACAAAGGGTACCAGTGTACGACCAGTGAAGAGTAATCCGTGACCGGGGTCTGCATTGGTGACGTACTGTTGCATTGCTGGGCTGATGTGGAACATCTGTGCAAGCTGAATGCGGTCCATGGGGGCTTGGTTCAGCATCATAACGAAGTCACAGTTGTTCAAGATACTACGTGCTTCTTGGCTTGCGAGCAAGTCTTCGACGTTCTGGGTAATACCGGTAGGTACACCACCCCATTTACGAGCACGTTTCCAAATCTGTTGCAAGAATCTTGCGGAGGATTCGGTTTGGGTGAGCAAATAGAACTCATCGAGGTAGAACCAAGTTCTCTTCTTTAAGCTCTTATTTGAAATTGTTTTATTCCAGATATCATTCAAGCATACTTGCAAACCAAGCTCTTTTAAGCCGGAACCAATGCTCTTAATATCATAGATAACGAAACGAGAGGATGTGTTGACGTTGGTTCTGTGTGCAAAGATATCCAACGAACCAGTGCAGTAAAGTTCCAAAGACAATGCGACGGACTGTGCTTCAGGTTCGGGCTGCGCCAATAAACGCTCATAGAAGTCTACCAGTGTAGGAGTCTTCTCGGGGGCGCAAGTGATGCCGGGATGCTGGTGGAGATATTCCATATAAGGTTTGTACACTTCACGCACACAACGGTCGATGATGGATTTTTGAATGGGCGATAAACCGTAACGTCCACCGATGGCTGTTTCGCAAATTGCGCACATAAAGTCAGCCTTTAATGTGACGGGGTCATCATCGTCGGCGAACTTGATATCCATATCGAGGGGGTTGATGTGAGTGTTGGAGCCGGCGGCAATACGGATAACCTCACCGCCGCAAAGTTCTGCGAGAGGAGCGTATTCTGCTTCGGGGTCAACGACGTAAACGTCTGCATCAGTGCCGAGCAAAACGGAAAGCATTTCGCGTTTTGCGGAGAAGGATTTACCTGCACCAGGCGTACCGAGAATAACACCATTGGAGTTTCTGGAACGCAATCTATTGAACAGAATCATGTTATTGGAAATAGCGTTCAGTCCGTAATACAGACCGCCTTTATGCATGAGCTGTTCAGAGGAGAACGGAATGAAGAGTCCGGCGCATTCGGTGGTGAGCAGGGTTTTAATGGGAAGGTCATTCAATCCCATAGGCATTGAAGTATGCATACCGTTATCCTGCTGATACTGGAGCTTCTTCATAACGCACATGTGTTTTTGTGCAGTGGTTTGTACGATTTTGACATACTGTTGCAATTCTTCTTCAGTGGACGCGTAGACGGTAACTGCAACGGTAGCGTAATACAGTCTCTGGTTCTTGCCGGTGATGTCTTCGAGTAAAAGAAGTGCTTCGTTACGAGCTGCTTCCATATCGGGAGAAATGATGCCGGCTGTACCTCTCTGTGCCGCTTTCTTCTGCTGTTCAAGAATATTGGCATTGATATTGGTGATTTGGTTACGCACCATTTTAATAGCTGTTTCTTGGGCAACAGTTGTCAAGTGAACACCAGTGGTCAGGTGACAGGGGATTTCATTCAGGTCGGCAATGAACTCCGTGGAGAGTGTAGAGGGGAACACGGTCATTGCAAGGGACATTGCGTAATTATCCCCAATCATCATTTGGTTGGGTTTGATTTGCATACCGGCGGGAGCAATGACATCTTTGGAAGTTAAACCTTGCTTTTTGAGTGCATCAAAATCGCAAAAGAATGGTTCAACGTTTCCGGGGTGATAAATGCGATGGAATAGTAACAGCCATTCCTTCATGTCTAAGGGTGCTGCTTCGGCTCCGCCAATAGTGTGGATTTCATCTATCATGGTGGTGTCAATGCGGTCAAACATGGGGACAGCCATATCGATATTGTCGGCATTAACGGTGATGATGATATATTTATCACTGATAATACCGTTACCCTTATTGAGGTTTTTGAGCATAATCTCATTGACCTCATTGCGGTATTCATTGAGTGTATCGTCTTGGAACTTAATGAAGTATTCTTCTTTAAATTCTTCGACATCAACGGTGTGATTTACGCACGCAAGCTCCAAATCAACATCACTCATGGTGTTGAGGAATGTGCAGAAGCGGGAGAATAAATCCTCCTGGTCTTCTTGTGATGCAGTGCGGAAGTTGATATCCGAGAGTCTATATGCGCGTGCAAAGCGTGTGGGGGCAACTTGCAGAATGCCGCGAGGGAACGCTGCAAGGTATGGAATCGTCTGCTGTACTGTCTTCGGCACCTTAGCACGAGCGTTGGTGGACGATGCAGGAGCAGTGGTTTGAGTTTTCTTCATAGTTGGTAATCTCCCTTTCTGATTATACTGCACGATTGGCAGGGTCTTTAGATTTATAGCCTTTGCCTGTCTTTTTGCTCTTGGGTGTGTATGGTTCAGGCTTTAATAAATTTGAGTAAGTATTTTCTGTCTTATATCTTCTGTTTGCGGGTGCTAAGAGCATCGGTAAGAGCGTGGTTTTGATAAACTGCTCTAATGGGAGACCGAGCGGCTTAAAGGAAGCGAACAGAATAAAGGGTAATGCGGTTAACATAGCAAGAAAGATAGCGGTGTTGCCGACTGTACCTTTGGTTAAGAAAAATACTATAACACCGAGGGCTGCGCCGGGGATGTATAGACATAACTGACGTGTCGTCAAGCCGAGCATTTGCTTTGCTTCGTATTTGCTAATGTCACGCGGGATTTGTCGTTGAATCATATGTACTCTCCTTTCTTATACGCCACAGATGTCATCTGCTACACGACCAGCTTTCATCAAGAAACCAATTGCTGTAATCGGAACGATGAACATGCCAAGAATCGAGCTTGCTTCATTCAAGAAGGTCTGGACAATCGGGATTGCGGCAAGTGTTAGTACACATACAGCACCTTGGAGACAAACTGAAGCGAATTTTTTAATATAACGCATGCCTGCACTCTTGGAACCGCCACTTACTAATTGTGCCATGCCAATAGGTGCAAATGCAAAACGCACAAGCAGTTCGATAAATCTGGAGAAGCTGATGAGATATGCTACTAAGTAACATACCAGCGAGAGTAGATAGCCGGGGATAGACTTGAAAATAACGCCAACAGCGGTAACGAACGCCAAGATACTGGAAATAATACCGTCTGAATCTGCGGTGAGGTCTTGATAGATTTTAACAAGTTCAGCGCTCCAGCTTGCGCCTTGTGCTGCACCTGCGATTTCACTCGTGATTGCGTCACCTAATTCGACAATATACTCCAAGATAGTGGGTCCTTGACTGAGCACGAGAATGCTCACGGCTAATGTGATTAGCTTTTTAATGAGATGTTCCACTGTAAAGCTGTCTGCTTGTACCTCATCAAGTAATTCGATAAGGAAAAACAACATAATCAGCATTACTCCGGTTGGATACATTGCGTTGTATAGTGTTTTGGCAGCGGAAACAATTCCTACCGGCGAGCCGCCAATTGTAAACTTACCTTTCAAATTTGTAACCATATAGATTTCTTTGGCAACATATGTCAAGGATAAGTGTGGGTTAGCGTTGTACGCGGTGGCTGCCCACTCGAAAGCTGTTTCGCCAATACCACCTGTTTTCTTTCGAACATTCGCCAATGCTTGGTCGTATGTACATCCGATAGCATCAATAACTTGGGAGTGTGCAATATGGTCGGGTCCTGTACCGGTACACGTTTTGCCGTTTACTTTTTTAGTACAAGATGCGGCATAAGCAGTTGGGGCGAACATGGGGAATAATTGCAACAATGTCATGAAGAGGCACAACATTGCAACGCATACAATTAATATGCGTTTTCGTTGATAATGTACTGATGTCATTTACTCTTCCTCCTTATGTGATGTTTTCAGTAACGCCCATAGCCGTTAAGAAGCCTTGCAGGATGCTTGACATAGTAATGCATGTGATGGCAACTGCGATTTGCGATGCGGCATTCACTTTGCTTTCTGCATCTTCATTTTTGATAGAAATAATCAGATTGAATAACGAATAAGCAAGTAGGATAACGCCAGCGTCACGAAAAACAGTCATTAGCGCTTTAATAATACTGGCTACCACAGTTGTAGATGCGCGAGGGTCGCCACCGGCGCCCCACGGAGCAGCGAATGCGGTAGGGATGAGTGTGTGTGAAAGAAACAAGGAAGAGAGTACGAGCGCATTATTGCGCAAATTCTTTGATACTTTTTTCATGATACTCATACTCCTTAATAAAAAATTGAATGGGGAAGGGAGTGATTACTCCCTCCCCCATACGGACGTCCGAGAATTGGTTTAGGTTGCTGTGAAACCAGCTGCCGACAGAATCGGAGTCAAGAAAGCACCGATACCGATGAGAGCGATTGATACCGCAATCAGCATGATAGCACGAGACTTAGAGTCTGCGTCTTCATTCTTGAGTGCAAGCACGAGCATAACAACGGACCATACAAGCAGGATGATACCGATGTAGAAAGCCATAGTCTCGATAACATCGAGAATAGCATTAACAACAGCATTACCTGTGGTAGATGTGGTGGGTGCTGCGAATGCAGTGGGCACCATTGCGACGGACGCTGCGCTCATTGCCAGAGCGCCATTGCGAAGATTTTTCAAAAGCTTCATGAGATTCTCCTTTCTGAGCGACAGTAAAGTGATTGGGTATCGCTCTGAATATATTATGACAGAATGAATCTGAAAAGGGTGATTTACTCTTCATCTTCATCGTCAAAGAAACTCTTGGTGGGGAGTTCCGGTTTGATGGGACTTTCGGAAGGTTTTTGACCTGTTGCTTTATAGTTGGCAATCAAATCGCTGATGGTTTGCGTGCCAATATCTGTGGGCGCAGGGTCGGTTTGTTCAAGAGGGGGATTTTCTGCTGCAGCTTCAATGACAAGGTCGAGTTCTTCTTCCATGTCTTCTGCTGCGGGGACAGTTTTGAATTCACTGAAGATACTTGGGTAATCGTTCCAGTTGGGGTTGTTTTTAATCATTTCTTCAAGCGAGCAAATACGACTGACGTTCTTAGCTTGAGCGTCCATGATATCAACCGCTGCTGCCTCCAAGTCGCGCTTTTTCTGTAACATATTATTGAGGGGGTTTTCGTAGCTTAACTCAGGTTTGGCGTCACTGGTACGGTGGTAATTAACGTGTTTGAGATAGTCGAATTTGTAGTCAAGGAAGGGGTCGATACCTCTGACCTGAACAACACAACGTGCGTTATCCATGTTACCTAACTCGTCGGGCGTCATGAGGGGACGTTTCAGGGTTTGGTAGTTTTGGGTATCACTCTTTTGCTTACCGTGAGACATACCTCTGCTCTTTTGAATAATGGTTTGTTCACCAAGCTGTTTAGAAATGTATTCAAGCGTAGTAAACTCTTTGCCGCCAAGGAATACCATTGCGTCACAGTTACCAACAATTGATTCCCAGTCATCCTTGTACATCGTTTTAATCTGCGCAAGGTTCTGCAGAATAACTGAACAGCTGATTTCGTACTTACGCATGGTAGCTAACTTTTTGGTAAATTCCGGAATGGTACCAATGTTCGCGAACTCGTCAAGCAGGAATTTAACGTGCATTGGTAAGCGTTTTTTATTACATCTTGGGTCTGTTTCTGCAACGAAATAAAGGGTTTCAAACAGCTGCGAGTACATCATGGATACAAGGAAGTTAAATGTACTATCTGCTGCGGGAATGATAACAAAGAGTGCTTGCTTCTTTTTGTTGGGGTTTGTACCACCAAGGTCTTCGAGATGGATGTCGTCGACGTTGGTAAGTTGTGCGAGCTGAGGAAGGTTAAATACAGTTAAACGAACGGCACAAGAAATCAAAATAGATTTTGCGGTTTTACCTGCACCCATTTTGAAAATCTTATACTGCTTGACGGCGATGTCAGTTCCATCAACATCAAGCTCTTCAAGAGATTTGAATTCGACGTTTTGCTGTGTATTACCTTTCGTGTCTGTGTATGTAGTTTTAGCAAGGTATTTATTAAAGTCTGCTTCTTCCGGGGTGGTGGATTGTAATGTCGCTCCGTGCAGTGTCGCTGCGGAACGCTTAGCCTTTTGCTTGGATTTTAAGAAAATGCGGTCAAGCTTGGACTCGTAATCGGGATTGCGCTCATCAACTTCTGCCCAACGAAGCAATTCCATAACAGTGGAGAAGTTTTGCTCTTCAACGGGTCTGTGTGTTTTGAGATAGAATACGAGTGCTTGCAAGAGTGCAGTTTCAGATTTTTCCCAGAAGGGGTCACCAGAGTGCGATTCTGGTGGTGTGGTGTTTTTAATGAGACAGTTAATCATCATAATAACACCTTGGTCATCACGAATATAGTGGAACGGGTTATAACAATTGGATTTGTGCATTTCAACCAAGTTGAAAATCTTAACGGTATATCCCTCTTCTTTTAAGAAGGTGCCGGTGGACTCCAGAAGCTCACCCGAGGGGTCCGTAATAACCATATTGCAGTTGAGCTGCAAAATGTTGGGTTTAACAAAGAATCGAGTTTTACCTGCACCTGAACCACCAATGATAAGAACATTGTTGTTACGGAGCGTTTTACGCGTATCCATTGCTAATGCAACATTGCGTGATAGGTATGTGGTGCGTAGCTTATCCTCTTCGCTATATTGCTCATTAAAGCCTTTATAATTGCTATTGAGTTTCGCAGAACCTTGTTCAATGCCATTCAAGTCTGTCTGGTGACGTACATCATCAAACCAAATGAATGCGCATACAAATAGCCAAATACCTATCATCCAGATACATGCCATCAGAGTGCCTGAACCAAAATACGAAGGAATGAGCAGAGAGGGGTCTTCCTTACACATTTTGAAGGCATTCATAAGACCGGAGACAAAATTAGAATCGCGGGGAGGGGTTTCCATGATACTACCAACGACACAGGCATAGTAAAGCATTAATACCAGAAGAATGCCGAAAAGCGTAAATAAGGCTTCTTTGCGGCGCTTTCTGGCTTCATCAACGTTTAGCCTGTCGCTGATAGCACGCATTTTATTCTTTTTCTTCTTAGCCATTATACATCCTCCACTCCAATAACGGGCTCTTCGTCATTGCCAAAGGTAGGTGCATCGTTACCTCTTGGTGTAATGTCGTATTCTTCGCCACGTTCTTGAGCCTCGAGAGTGTGTCCAATGTCTTCAAGGCTTGCATCATGTTTGCCAACGGTTCGAGTGCTGCAGCCGCTCATGGAATCTGCTGTTTTATTGAAAGCATCAGAAAGAGCGGTGCGTTCATCGGGAGTTAAGCCGGAAACGGAATGCACAAACTCTGTAACAGAATCGGGCACTCTATCGCCGGGAATGTGCGCAACATCTTTGAGTTCTTCGGGGCTGAGGCGATAGCCTTCTTCCTCGATACCATTAGCCATAGTCTTAACAACATTAGCGGCATCGTTCATGACTTGCGCAACATCTGCGTTGGGTTTGGCAAGGTCGGGTTGAACGGCAAGGCAAGCAACCTGTCCGGCAAGAACACTCGCCTGGTCCGGGTTGGCAAGTGCTGCGCCTTCTTTTGCCGCGACAATTTCTTCGCGAGTGAAGACGTCTTCGACTCCCTTCCCTGCTAATTTGTCACCATCTTTGACAATGGGAGCTTGCATTTTCATGGTAGCTGCGTAGACATGTGCTTCGAAATTGGGGTCTTGTTTACCAACGACGAGTTTGCCAGCAGCGTCACGCATACCGGTTTTGTCAATAGTGAAGTGATTTTCGGGTTTTTGGGCATCAGCTACATAACATGGCTGTGCATCTGCTGCCTTATCTGCGACACTGCGGGCGGTTTCGGTGATGTGGGCGGCATGTGCCTCGACGGCGGGTCCGTTGCGCCCGTTTGTAATTGCGGTTGCACGAATGATTGCGGGTGCAATGACGGCAGCTTCCTTTTGGGGGAAACGTACCGTGAACGTACCATTGTCTTGTCGCTCTGCGTTATATTGCAAACCGGAACCCATTAACTCAGCGCGCATAATGCGCATTTGTCCTTCGGTGATGCCGGTTTTTTCAACGATGGACTCGCCAAGATTCTTTTTCATAAAGTCGTTACGACTGAGCTCAGTGGGGGTGCGTTCTAATTCACGAAAAGCGGCTTGTGCTTGTGCAGTGAAAATCTTATCGAAACAAACAGTGGTTTTGCCTGTTTGTGTGTTTGTGAATGCAGTGGATGCGATACCATCGCGTTGGAGCCGTGCTTGCAAACCAAGGGCAGCCCCTGGGGATAATTCCATTGCCTCCACTTGACCACTGGTAAGTGCGCGTGTGGCTACGGGCGAAGGAACGGAATCTTTATGGGTAGAAATCTGTTTTAAGAATTGTTGTTGTTCGGTGGGCAACTGTTCACCAAGATTACCTTGATGTGCATCATTGATGATGGCTGTCTGTCCGAGAATGAGGTTTGCTTGTGCCGCAAATTGTTTTGGTACGGCAATAACTGTGCGTCCTCCCTCAGTCATTTCGACTCCTATATTCGGGATATTATGCTTGTGGAGCCGTTCTTGGATTTCTTTGGAGCCGAGACCGGTGGTCTCGTAAAATGCGGCATTTTGAGCATTTACGGATTGCGCATTTGGATTTTGCTTATGAATTGCTTCCATGAATTCTTGTGTATGTTTGTGGTCTTTGTACATATTCACTGCGCGCGGGATGGCACGTTCGCAGAATTCGATAACATCCAGTGCGGTTTTAGCTTTAGAAATGCCGGATAAAAAATCACTCATGATGTTTCCTCCTTGTTATAATATTTTTCACAATAATTATGACAGTTCTTTACGTTGATGTGGGCGATGCACTATATATATAAATGTCTTTATTATTACAGATATGGGTGTATAGCCTATATAACATAGAAAAAAGGAGTATTAAAAAATGCAAAAAAATCTCACTAACATGCGCTGGTTTGGCGGGGTGGTGGTTGCGTTGGATGTTGATGATGTCTTGGCGGACTGCATTAAACCGGCAATGGAGCGCTACAACGACGAAACTGGCTCTAATTACTGCCACAATGACATTACTGCTTGGGCAGGAGCTGAATCTGGATGGACGCAGTATTTTGCAGACCCGGGTTTTGTCAGAAATCAGCCGGTTGCAAACGGCGCAAAGTCCTTTGTTTCCGCTTTGTTGCAGAGGGGGTGCGACGTCATGGTTATGACTGCAGTACCTTTTAATGTAGCAGAAGCGCGTTATGAATGGATTCGCACACATTTCCCGGAAATAAAGCCGGAAAACATTATGATGGGTAAGCGTAAGGATGTATGCGCAGTGGATATCTTGATTGATGATGCCGCACATAACATTTTGAGTTCCTCTGCTCGCTTCCCTATTTTAATGCGTAAACCCTGGAACAAAGAGGTTACCGGTATGCTTGCCGCTAACAACTTTGAAGATTGTCTGAATCTCATTGACACTATTCTTCGTCAAAATGGATTTCAGCGCAACATTGTGCCTACGGATGTAATTTGTTTGGTTGGACCTTCTGGTTCTGGCAAGCATGATATCATTGGCGCATTGTGCAAAGAGGGATATATTGTTCCTCGCATCTACACTACGAATCCTTCGGTGAAACAGGGTTATTACACTGTAGTTTCGCAGGATGAATTCGAACGTGAAAAAGATGCACATCATTATGTGGAAACCACAAGCTATGCCGGATTCTATTATGGTATTCGCTGCGAAGATATGGTTTCTTTGATGTGTTCTCGCAGACCTGTAAACTCAAAAATTATTATCCCTATTGATGTTTGTGGTGCTAATGCATTACAGTGTGCGTATGGGGAGCGCGTCAAGACTGTGTATGTCAAACGTGACCGTGCATCTTTGGTAAACGGTATTCTTAAAAAGGATATGCCTGATGCCGAAAAGACGTTGCGTATTATTGCTTTGGACGCGGAAAAGAAAAACGAAGGATTGTGCGACTATTCTGTACAATTCACCACCATTGACGAAGTTGTCAATTCGATTAAGATGATTTAAAAGAAAGGAATTTTTTATGGCAACCAAAAACAACAGATTTAGAGTAAGGGAAACGTATGATAATTTTCAGCGTGCTTTCCAATCCAACAGAACCGAGCAGACAGAAGTGTTTTGTGACACAGAAACTGGCGGTATTCATGCATTCCGCTATGAGGGTCCTGCATACGACGCTGCGCTGGCGTCTATTCTGGCAAATAAGTCGGAAGATGATATTTTTGCAGATGCGGCTACTGCAGAAGCCACTCCGGATGATATCAAGTTGGCTGCGGCAATTGCCGGTGATGACTTACTGCAGTTCTCTGCAATTAAGTATCGCATGGTAAATGGCGTGCGCACAGAGGTTGACATGATTGACCTTTATATCATGAATCGTCAACCTATCGACCCCGGTGCTTCTAAGGTTCATCACATCACCGAGGCAACCCTCATTGAAATGAATGCGCCTGATGAAAATGCGGCGTTTGAAACCATCAAAGCATTCTTTGCTGATATGGATGTGTTTGTCGCATACAATGAACCGTTTGACTTTGGAATGCTGGAGGCACTCTATGTCAGACATGGCGAAGTCTTTAAGCCGCGTTGCCGTTTCGATGTAATGGCAATGGGTATTGACTTGTACAGCATGTATAAGTGTACTTCCCGCAAGCTTGGCGATGTTGCCAAGTATCTCAAAGTCTCTACCGGAGAAGAGTCGTTTCATAATGCCCTGGACGATATTCGTGTCACCACTAAGGTATTTGAAGCGATGTATCCCGCGTATATTCAGCTGCCCGCTCCTGTGGACACTCATTCTTTCCGCACTCCCAGAATTCGCAACCATTGGATTTGGAAGAATCCAAATACCTACAAGATGGTGAGAATTTACTTCCAGACGGACTGCGGCAAAATCTTTATGGAAAAACTGGACAGAAGTTTTGGTACTGACGGACAGTACTCCATTGATGAGCTTAATATGGAAGGTTTTGTAAAGAACGTTCTGGCTTATTTCAAAGCTGAACGCCTTGAAGATATCGTTCATATGAAGCTGGACTAAACAAAAAGAACCGCCTTAGCGGTTCTCATGACAACACCCCGACATTGCGTCGGGGTGTTTTTTTTATTTGATGGGAGTGGATTCAAGAATAGAGGATTTATCGTCGACAGATTCGACAGCGTTTTCTTCCTGTGCAGACTCGACTGATTCGCAAACGTTGGTCTCAGCAGCTTCACTGCATTCAAAGATGTTCTCATCCTCTACTGTGGACTCATTTTCTTCATTTTCCGTGTCCTCGTCAGTGTTCTTGTTGGTCTTGCGGCGCTTGTCCTTTTCTGCGGGAATCAACGCAATTGTAAGAGACGCAATGAACAAAATGAGGGGAATGAACACTCCAAGAATCATTTGAGGGCGGGTCCAGTATAAACCGGAGAATTTAAACTTGATGTCGGAGCGAGAAATGGCACCGAAATAACGGGAGTCTCTACTATTCTCCCAGTTGTCTCCGAGTACATAATATTCGTCTTCGCCCATGGTCAAAGCGGGAATACCTTTGATGACATCAGGGCGAGTGGATTCACCGGGTGCCGCATGTATTCTCTTGATAAGATACAATCCTTCTTCCTCGAGAATGACAACATCGCCGGTCTGGACGGTATCGTTATCATGCAACATGGTTGCGAATACAAATCCGCCATCCTGGAAGGTGGGGTACATAGAAACGCCGTCAACGTTAATGATGGTGCCGTACATGAAACGTGCTACAAAGAGCAAGGCAATCAGTGTTGCAAAAACGCAATAACCGATAATCGTGTTAATTTTTCTTTTCTTATCCATTTTTGAGGCTCACTTTCAGTTTAGTTTTGGTATGGGACAAGACTTTAAATGTGTGTCGTTTCGAATCGTAACGGCTCATCATTGTATGCTTGAAATTGGTAAGATTGGTTTCGCATCCATCTTCTGCGTCTTCGACGAGTGTGGCGGAAATCTTTTCGATGAACTTTTCAACGTCGTAATAGGCGGTGATAGTACCGCATACAGGACATTTATAAATTACTTGATTGCGTGAAATTTCCATTTCGGGGGTTGCACCACAAATACCGTTTTCGGTTTCGGTGCCACATGCAAATTCCAGCATGTTCCATAAATTACTGATACGGATATCTTTCTTCGCCATAGTGAATACTCCTTGAAAATTACTTAACTTCCTCTTCAAGCTCAGGTTCTTTGGGCTCTTCTAAGAGGATTTCGTCTCCTATAACAAAGTTTTGGATGGAGACTTGGGGTGTTGCTTCTCCACGGAAGCAGTTATAACTCAGGGTGCCGATAACATCACATTTCGGATTTTGTTCCACATGATTTACAAAAGTGTCACCTTCTGCCATATGAAATCCGATGGCTGCAACACCGTCACCAATGAGTTTTAGGTGTTTTCCGCCAAGAACCATAGCATCCTTAATGCCAAGGTTTCTTACCAGAAATACGGGCTCGGGATTTTGCTCGCCAAAGGGAGCGAGTGTATGAGTGAGTACCTCTAAGTTATGCTCGACATCTGATGCGTCAATTTCGAGGTCGTACTGTACTGTATCAACGCGCTGAGAGGTGATGCCCCACTCTTTACATATATTATACAACGAATTCCTGAATTTGTCAATACTTTTTTCAGAAATTGTTAAACCTGCTGCGCCAGGATGTCCACCATATGCTATCAAGTACTGTTGTACTTCATCAAGCATTGCCTTCATGTTTGCACCTTCGGGGCTTCTGGCAGAACCTTTACACTTATCCCCTTCTCCGTTCAGCACGATGGAGGGTACTTTGTATTTTTCACATAGATAACCGGCAACCAAACCGATAACGCCTGCTCTGCATTCAGGAATGTGTACAACGAGCGGGCAATCATTCTCCATGTGATTGAGTGCAATAATTTCTTCGCACTTCATCTGCATTTCCTTGGAAATGTTTTTGCGATTCTCATTCGCCTCGTGTAACTCCAATGCTAAATCACGCGCCTGTCTTGCATCGGTAGCAAGCATGCAGCGAATAGAGCGTTCTGCACCTCTATCACCGTCAGCTGAGGCAGGATGGGCGGTGCCAACTCTGCCGGGAGCGTTAACCTTAGGACCGAGTGTATATCCCATAATGTCGGTGGTGATAAGAGCGTGTGCGGGGAATTTGTCGGGGAGGTTTTTAACATTAATTTTACTTACCTCTAAAAGGGCTGACAAACCGGGGGTAATATTACCATCACGAATCGCCTGCACGCCTCTGAGATAAATGTTTCTGTTATCTTCTGTCATCGGCATAACGTCGGCAACTGTTGCAATTGCGGCAAACGCATACAAGGGTTCAAGGTTTTTATCCGAAGGATGAAGTAAGCTTTCAACGATTTTGAGTGCAATGCCTGCACCACAATAATCATAAAAATCGTAATGTCCGGGCTCATTCATTGTTTCTTCCATGTGAGGATTGACTACGCAATGGGCGGGCGGAATCACGTAAGTGTTTATGTTTACATTTTCGCCGTTAATTGTTTGGGTCTGTTTCACAACAGGGAGCGAGTGATGGTCTGTAACAATCGTGGTTAATCCCTTTTCATTCGCTTTTTGGATGGCGCCAGCAGCGGCAATTCCGTTATCAACAGTAAATAAAACTCCGGAATTTACTTCATCCACCATGGATTCTTTCATTCCGTAACCTTCGGTGTAACGAAGAGGAATGCGAATACGCACGTTGGAGCTGGTTGCCTTACTGAGTGCGAGAATATTGTGAGCTTGATTAGCATCGCAATTATAAACGCGCTGTGTGAAAGAAACCAGATGATTGCGCATTGTTTCGGGCATACTTGCACGTGTACCGGGAGCGGTATATAAACTTAATAGATTTTTCAATCTATTGAAGCCGAGATATGAAATGCAAGAAGCGAAAATGCCATCGCAGTCGTAGTCACCAATAACAGTGATACGCTGACCATCAATCATTGCCTTTAAAAGTAAATCCGGAGCATTTTTCACATCAAACTGATATGCGTGATTGGTGTTGAGAACGGAGGGTTTAATTAAATCTTCAACTTTGGTATAATTGCCTCGTTTTTCGATATTCATATATAAATCCTCCTATTTTTTTGACTTTAGTCGTCGTTCATGGTTGCGAGGATATCCTGAATTTTCTCATCGATTGCATTGCCACCATTGCCGGATGCCATATCGTTTTCGATACGTTCTTCGGGGGTGACGTATTTAAGGTCGATATCTGCTTCAGAACCAACAATCTGGGGTCTGTATACCACATTATTGTTGTTACCAAATTCAGACTCGCTAATGTTGCTGCGAATATAATCGATAGAATACGGGATGATTTCGCTAATAGTATCTTTCGTGGTGTAAGCAAGTTGGCAACTGGGGCAAGTAATTTTACGAATGATATCTCTGGAATGAATGAATCCGTCGACCATAATCAAATTTGCCTTATGCAGAATTCCATAGTGTTGTTTTGCTTTGCTGCCATAAAGCTTTATGTAGGGGAAGTCAACGTTAATTGACATGTCGTCCTCAGGGACAAAGTACTTTCTCTTTACTGCAAGAGGGAAAGTTAGCATCGGTCTGCCATCGGAGTCTCGCTGATACAAATCCGGTTCCTTACATACAACGCCAATCAGGCGCACGATGTTAGATACCTCGATAAATTCGGAGAGTTTATCCATGCTTTCCTGCTTCAGCTTGCCTTCGATTTCCTGGCTTACTGCGCCGGGAGCAAAAGAAGTCACTCCGTAGCGTGTTGCTACGCTGTCGACAAGTGTCATGAAGATGGGGTAAACTGTTGTTTTGGTACTCTGGAATACGTGTTTCGTACCGCATTCGGGACACAGAGTTTTCTTTTTTACAGCCGTAACTCTTACGGCACCCTTGACCATGACAGTGTCATACAATTTTAGGTTCTGAATAAGTGACATGAAACCTTCATCTTTGGTGAGAATCCATACATTATCATAACCCTTATTGAGGATTTCGCCGGACTGCATATTTTTGTATGACTTTTCTCCGTAAGAACGCGTACCATTCATTACGAGTAGCGGCACTGCCATTTGAACGACCTTGCCGTCCTTCATCTGGATGCTGGGCATGTCAGAGACGAGTCCAACCAAAAAATTATCATTAAGTCTTGGCACAATATTAATCGCAACGACTTATGATTCGCCGTCGCACTCCTTTCTGTAAGATTTGGATATTGTTCATAATAATAATGACAGAGATGCTTTCGATTGCTTACACCGAGTATTTGAATGCTCTGATTACAAAATTTATTATACCACAAATTTTGGTATTTGTCAAGGGTTTTTGTAAAAATAATCCTTGAAAAGATAAAAAAAAGGCGTCACCACATGGGTGACGCCTAAGCTATAGGGGTAGGAAGATTAATAATCTACGTTAAGGAACTTTGCGAGGTTCTTATCTTGGAGAATGCGAGCACTCACCTTGATAGGCTTACCAAAGTCCTGAGGTACACCATCAATCATGAATTTGAGCGGAATGCCATTTTCATCTTTGTATGCAGAAATGGGGCGGAAGTAGGGCTGCAAATAATTGTGCTTTTCGGGAGTGAGCACGATTAAACGAACAACAGGAACAGCCGCGGAAACCTTTTGGATAACCAGCTGAATTTTGTCGTCGCGCATGTCGACTTTGCCACGGAATGTGCATACACCTGCATGCAGCATGTCACGGTACTCGGAGTAGCAATCAGGGAAGCATACAGCGGGTACAGCGTTATACTGAGCATCAATGATATTGAACATTGCCATAGATTTGCCGGTTTTAGTTACCTTGACCTGGAGACCCTGGATGGAGCCTGCGATTTCAACGTAAGAGCCGACCTTTTCTTCGAGATTTTCTGCGGTATCCTGGGAACGGAGACCGTTTGCGGGGTTTTCTACGACGTACGCGCCGAGAACTTCAAGCTCACGATTCAGAGTAGAGTACTTATCGGTAGGAATTTCCTCAATCTTGTCGTCAAGCTTTTCGAGCATAGCGATACGACGTGTGACATAATCATTACCCATATCGCCCGCGATAGCATCAAGTGCACCGGCTGCGACAAGGGCAATTGCTACATCTTTACGGCAATTCGTTCTCTCCATGAAATTATCAAAAGAGGTGAAAATACCGTTTGCATTTCTTTCTTCGATAATATCCTGAGCTGCAGATGCAACATTTTTGATGTTCCAAAGTCCGTAGCGGATATTGCCATCGAGGGTGTCGAAATACATGTCGGATGCGTTAATGTCGGGATTCAGTACACGAGCACCAAACGCACGAACGTCGCCAATTACCTTGCCGATATCCTCGAATTCGGAGTGGTTTGCAACAGCTGCAAGGTATTCACGGGGGAAATGATACTTCAGATATCCGGTGTAATATGCCACGATTGCATATGCGCAAGCATGACTCTTGTTGAAGGCGTACTTGGAGAAGTCTACCAACTGATTCCAGAAATCTTCTGCACCTTCCGTAGAAGCTCCATTGGAAACCATACCGTCAATGAACTTATCGTGATAAGCCATGAACTTGTCGGTCTTCTTCTTAGACATGTATCGTCTGATAATGTCAGATTCGCCCAAGGAGAAGCCAGCAAATTTGTTGAAAATTGCCATAACCTGCTCCTGGTAGATAGGTTTTCCGTACGTTACACCCAAAACGGATTCCATTTCGGGGATTACATATTCGGGCTTTTTACCGGTAGTCTTGTTCTGGATGATTTCATCGAGATACTGGAGAGGACCGGGTCGATAAGCAGCTACCAACAGGATGAGGTCTTCGAGGGTGTCGGGCTTGAATCGGGTAAGCATGCCCTTCATGCCGGGAGATTCAAACTGGAAGACGGAGTTGGTCATTCCCTTTGCGAAGATGTTGGAATAGACCTTCTTGTCTGCCAGATTAATCTGGTTCATTTCGATGGATTTGCCGTAGTTTTTCTGCACAGCGCGGAGGGTATCAGTAATGATAGCTAAGTTCCTAAGACCAAGGAAGTCCATCTTCAAAAGACCCTTAGCTTCGGTATAGTTCATGTCGCACTGAGATACCCACTGACCGTCCTTAGACTTCATCAGCGGAATATATTCGCCAACATCGCCGTTGTCGGCAATGATAACGCCAGCCGCGTGCATGCCCACCTGAGTAAAGGTGCCTTCTACGATGACAGCATCATTCAGAATTTCAAGCGCATCCTCATTGTCTGCAAAGGCAACGCGGAGGTCGTCGATACAATCCTTAAACTTGATGCCTACTTCTTTGGGTACAGCGGCGCAAATGTCAGAACCAAGGTTCAGAAGCGCCTTGGGGCTACCGTACTTGCGGTCTCCGAGGAGACGGGCGCAGTTGCGAATAGCGTTCTTTGCTGCCTGCGTACCGATGGTAGAGATACAGCAAACTGCTGCCTCACCATACTTGTGCTTAACATAGTCAAGAACTTTGCCACGCACTTCAGGCGCGAAGTCAGAGTCAATATCTGGCATAGTGACTCTTTCTGTGTTGAGGAAGCGTTCAAACAGGAGGTTGAACTTGATGGGGTCAGCATCGGTGATACCGATGAGATAGCATACAAGAGAACCCACTGCGGAACCACGTCCAGGTCCGATGGAAAATCCCACATTATCTTTGCCCATCTCTGTGAGGAGCTCGATATTATAAGGGTCTGCCAGGAATCTGGGGTCATTGAGGTCAATTTTGCCGAGCAGTCTGCCATATGCCAGGAAGTCCTGAACGATGAGCAAGTAGTCAGCAACATTGAGTTTTTCAATAACTTCCATTTCATAACGTACGCGCTGGATATAAACCTTGCGCTCTTCGTCATCCTTGAAAGTTAAAGTCTTGAAGCGAGCGTTGCACAAATCCTTGAGCGTCTGAATGGCGGTTCTGCCATCGCTGATGAACTTAGGATAGTGCTCTTCCTGAGGAATTACAACGTTGCATGCGTCCGCAATCACATAAGTGTTTGCAATCGCTTCATCAACGACGTAACTGGGAAGAATCTCGAGCAGTGCGGCGCGCATCTCATCTTCGCTCTTAAAGTAGAGTTCAGAATCACCGGTCTTGCGGGGAGTCCAGCGATTGAAGCGCAAAGAGTTGAGAATTTCACGCTTTCTCAATTCCTCTTCGGAGTTGGTGAGAATGTGGCAGTCATTGGTGGCTACCATGGGAATGCCAAGCTCCTGAGCGATGTTGGCAATGGTGGGGAAACAGATTGCTTCCTCAGAAATGCCATGATACTGTAATTCTGCATAGAAATTACCATCGCCAAAGATGTCGCGGTAATATTCGGCAGCCTTAACAGTATTGTCGTAGATTTCGCCTTCATCAAGCTTTTGACTGCGAAGTGCGGCAGCGTCATCCATAAACTTCTGGTATCTGGTAGCCTTTGTTTCGGACTTGCGAACCTTAGCCTTCTCTTCAGTCACAGCCTTCGATTTGGCATCTTCTTCTGCCTTGGCAGCAGGGAGCTTCTTGACAGCATCTTCGCTCTCCTTAATCTCGCCCTGCAATTGTGCGAACTCACTGGCGTAGGAAGGGGTGCCCTTCAACTTTTCTACGTCCTTGATACGCTTTTTGTAGGTCTTCTTGGAAAGAGCAGTCAATGCCTGGCGTTTTGCACGAAGGGCTTCGAGTTCTTCAGTCATACCGGCAAGCTTATCAAGCTGCGCTGTATATTCTGCAAAATTGAAATCGATGCTCTTGGCTTTATCCTCGGTTTTGATAGCCTTTTTCTCCAAGAATTCGTTGTGCAATGCAACAACGCTAAGGACGCCCTGCATGCAAGCGGACATCGCAATCACGTGACCGTGACCTGCGCTACCGGGACCAATGTACTTTTTGAGGAGTGCAACGGTCATGACGGGCTTTTCCTTAATCATGTTGTCATAGCTTGCGGTTACCAATCTGAAGAGTGCCTGATAACCCTGATAATCTTTGGCGAGGAGTACGAGGTGGGCGGTGGCGCCGGTTACCTCATCATCTTCGTCTTCGTCTTCCTCGTTGATGTTGGTTACTGCGAGATAACCTTCTACACCAAGGATGAGTTTAGTGGTAGAGTCTTTAAACTCAGCAAGGAAGGGCTCATGCGAAAGCATGTAGCCGTGTTCTGTGATACCGATGGCGGGAATGCCATTAGCTTCCGCAAAGCTTCTCATATCTTTGGGGGAAATTTCGGCATCGTTTTTGGATAAAAAGTGGCAGTGCAATTGGGGGTGATAGATTTTCATGTGTCTTTTTTCCTTTCTTAGTTAATGTTTAGCTCCTTTTATCAAAGAACCATAGTGATTCACTTAAATAATGACACACACCTTATTTCCATAAGGTTTGAAAAGAAAACAGCGCACAAAAGTGCGCTGTTTAATTGCGTTGAGATTAAGGCTCATCAATTTCGTCATCATCCAAGAAAGCGGGAGGGTCATCATTGGATGTCCCAAGTTCGGTACCATCTTTGCCTTGTTCCATTGGATGGATGTCATCATGAATGGCGTGCACTGCGGCTGCTACTTTATTATTGCCCTCGAATTGGTCAAGAGCGGCGGTAACGATACGACCTGTTGCAATATCCTGACCACTCAGATACGGAATTCCGTTTTCGTCGCAATGCATATGATATATGATGTTGTCATGCATTCCATAGCAGTTCATGTGTGGATTGCTTTCGCAAACATTTACAAATGGGCGCGTAAAGGTATCGAGGGAGCCCTCATTAACTGGTTGATACAATTGAACGAGGGTTTCAGTTGCGATTTCATTTTTGTCATATCCGCAACATCCACTAAATAGCGCAATGGAAGGTCCTTTGCTGGATTCGTGTGCAACATACAAAATGTTGCCGGAGAACAGGACTTGCATTTCAGGCAAGTTTGCGGTTTGGGCGTATGAAAAAGCGAGACGACGAGAAATTTCCAACCCAGAAATAGCAACAGAGGAATTGTTGGCTGCAAATTTCAAATTGGAGGGATTCTTCCCTTTTTCGTCATTTGCAGACTGGGTAATCGATACGACGCCATCTTGTTCACGAACGGCATATAAATGCGCGTATGCATTGAATTGACCAGTGGGCTGTCCATTTTTGGTGGCTGCTGCATATTGGACGTCGATGACAATGTCGCCTGCGGCTAAGTCTGGTACAACATATAATGCATTCTTTTTGGGAGCACCGGCATCATTGAGAGCGTTATGTATCTGGTTACCAACGGTGGTACAAGTAAATCCACCATTAGTTTCAAAGTGTCCGGTGTCCTTAGCAGACCAGTCGGCTTGGATGACGTCGTCAAATACACGATGTGTGGCTTGCGCGATAAGAATGCGCGCTTCCGCAGAACCTAATTTTGACAAATCGTCGCCAGTGATTTCAATTGCCTTGGCGTCGCTATTGTATGTGCAAGTGTATGTATCGTTATTGTAAGTTAACGTAGCTTGCAAGCTATTTTGAGCGGATGGGGTGATTGTAATGGAGTGTCCCTCATAAGTACCGTTAATGATGGTGTGCTCGTCGGGTAAATGAGTGACCTGAAAGAATGGAGCAGAAGTCTTGGGCGTAGTTTCAGTAGATTCGGGGGGAGTACCATCGTTATGGTGTTCCTCTGCTGTATCGGGACGCTCTGGCGTGTGGTTCTCTTGTTCTGCTACAGTCTCTGGTTCATCGGGTGTTTGTCCTTCACGTACATCGAGCTGAATCTTATCAAGCAAGTCTTGTACCTGCTTAATCACATGAGGTGGTACTATCTTATTAGCCACCAATTGACCATTGCCATTGATATACATGGAGTAATCTTTGGCACTCTTGGTGTTGTATGTGGTGTCGTTTTGCAATGTGACATTAATGGCAAATCTTAAATCTTGTCTACCGGTGTCAGGTACGTAAATTTCAATGTCTTTGATACTGAGTGGGTTAGCACTATACGCGGGGTCTTGATTCAGTTCATGAACAATGCTTTTTGCGTCTTGTTCCATGGAGACAGCGATTTTCTTATCTGCCTTGCGCTCTTCATGCTTTTCGTATTCCTTTTGAGCCTCTTCATCTGCTTTTTGAGCACCCTCTTTGCCGAGAGCTAAACGTTGCGCAATACGCGCTATGAGAGCAAAGGGTGTAACAAAAATCATTTTGGCGAAATTGAATACGCCTTCCCAAAAGCCTTTTTTGTGCTCGGGAGCATGATATGCTTGGTTTTGATTTTCGGCGGGGGTGGTGGATTGATTTTCCGGATTCGAAGTGGTGGTATCAACAGTCTCGGCTTCAGTGTTGACATTCTTTTCGGTATCAGCCATAATGGTTTACCTCCTGATTATTCAAAGAATTCGCGGGAAGTCTCATCCAAAGTATCTAAAAATTGTTGGCGTTGGTCTGCCTTAGCCTGTTCGGAATCGATGCTGTGTTTCAGAGCTTGTACGCTGGCGTCAGTTGATTCCTCCAGTGTTTTATATCGCGAGTTGAAGTAGTGTACGCCTTGTGGAATGTTAGCACACTCCCCTTCTTTGGCGGCTTCTCTCATGATATATACTGAAAGAGGATAAGAGCATCGCTCATCAATTCCATCACGTAACGCTTGTAAGTTTGTGCGATGTGCAATAAGAGCTTCGTAGAGGGTGGTACCATCAGCTTTCGCCTTATTGCGTTCTGCTTCCAAACGTTTGGTGTGGATGGGTAGAACTTTCTTTTGGTAGATTATCCTGCTTATCACAATAATGACACAAGAGAGGATGGCACAAAACAGAAACCAAGGCATAAATGTTAATTTACCAAACATGACCAAGGGAAATGACAACAAAAAGATACCAAAGAGCATACTCCATGCAATTGCACAATTTCGCAGTGAGAATGTTTGCTGATATTCTTTTAATTTTTTGCTGGCATTTTGGTAGTTGTTAAGGGCGACTTGATATTGCTCTGTCAGGACGTCGATATCATTATATGTGCCTAAAAAATCACTGAGGTAACCGACATATTGAAAATTAGAAATTGTTTGTGACATGTTTACCTCCAAATAATATATCCTTGAAACAGTACACAACCGACTGTTTCGGGATGAATAACAGGGTATGTATTTGCGCGTTGTATTAATAACGCACGCACATCATCCAAACGGGCTGTCTCCTCTACTCCCTCTGCAGCTGCGGCATATGCATCCGGATTATCAAAAACATAAAAATCCAATTGCTCTGTTATCTCATCTGTGGATGCAATAGCGCGTACATGGGTAGTGCCTGAGGGGCTTTTTTCGGGGCTGTATGCGATAAAAGCGTCTTTGGTGGGTAAGGATGCCTTGATAGCATTTAATGCGTCTTGTAGGCGATTTTCGGGGCTCTCAGAGGGGTTGAATGATGAATTTGGTGGTGTTATATTGGGTGTGATATTGAAAATTGGTGGGGTGTTTTGTGAGTTGGAAGATGTGTTTTGAGAATCCTCCATTGGATATACAATGGGTTTGCCGCTCATCTCTCCCACGTCTTGTGGAGTACAGGCTGTAAGTAGGAGTGCGAATATTAAGACGCACAAAACGGAAGATATGATTTTCACATAATTTCTCCCTTCGTGTCTGGGATTTCACCATCATCTTCAAGGAAGATGGGAGGAGTGACTTCTGTAGGTATATTCAAGTTCGGGAATGTTGCGCGCAATATATCCGCAGTTGCAAGCGTTGAAGTATTGTCACGATACGATGCTGGCAAAAGTCTCTCGATATCCTCGGAAAACATTTCCACGACATCAGGGTAAATGGTATTATACTCTGATAGTGCCACATAGGATTTATCGCTTTTGACTGCAAGCGCGACAACATCTTTGACAAACGGACGCTCATCTACCGGACGTAATACGCGTGGAAAAACACACATAATGGCAGTGCACGTGTCGTTGTTGTAAAAGCAAGGAACAGAGATGGTATCGAGTGTATGGTGATTCTTGATAAAAGATTTCATATCTTCGATATATTCTGGCGCGATGATTAATTCATTGCCGTCGGGAATGCGTGCTAATTCAATTTCAGCATTAGATTGAGCTTCGGCTTCTGATGTTTGCGGCGGCTTTGGTAAGGGTTGAAAATCTGTCTCAATATCTTTCCTGGTAAGGGTAATAGCGACTACTTCTTTGAATCCTCGCATAATTGAGGATAAACGTTGTCTGGTATTCATAAATATACCTCCTTACTTGGCGGGTCTCAGAACGATGGTAACGTCTCTGCCTCCCTTTTCCTGACCGGGCACGGTCATTTTGGATGCGCTGTATGTAATACCTTGCTCTTGCACAGATGAAAGTATCTGATTCATTAAGTCAACGCCGAGTTCAGGTCTACTCAATTCTCTACCCTTTAATTTTATCATAATGCGAACATTGTTGCCGGCGGTCAGCCACTTGCAAATATCTTTAATTTTTCTTTGCAAATCACCTTGGGCAATCACGAGATTGAATTGTGCCTCTTTGGTGTCCTGTTTCGGCTGCTTCTTGGCTTTTTTGGACTGGTCAAAAAGATACTTTTTGTAATCCATAATGCGATAAACATTAGGTGCGACCTGTACAAGGTCAAGTCCTTTCTCGTCTGCGATGCGCTGCGCTTCTTCAACGGAATTAACAAAGGTGTTTTCGGATTCGAAGACGATACGGATTTGTGTGTTACTCATATGGTGAGTGATTCCTCCAAATATATAAAAATTTCTATTTAAATTATGACATACAAAGATGTCCTATGCACAACAGAAAAGGCGGCACCCGAAGGTGCCGCCAAAGGTCTGGCTAAATATTAGCTGAACGTCGGTTATTAAGATTAACCAACAACGGGACGGCTGTCAGCAGCAGTACCGTAAGCACCGGTAGTGCCCTTGAACCAATCGTTAATAACGTTCTCGTACCAAGTCTTGATGGGGCCCTGGAATGCAGAGGAAACCATAATCAAGAGGATAGCACCAACAACGAAAACGATAGCAACCCAAATCATCTTGGAGATGTTTTCGTCACCACGGTTATCAGCGAGGTGAGCGCGAAGAGTCTTAAACATAGCCTTTGTTCTCCTTTCATAATATTTGTTAATGGGTGATGTTGCCGGGAACGGACTTACGTCCGCTAAGTGAGGGAGAGACCACAACATCGTGAATCTTGTATATCTACTTGATTCAATTATATAATGACATTTGCTTGTGCATATGCATTATACATATCTCTAAAAGTGACTAACAGTGAAAAAATCTGTTAAAGTATAAGAAGTGCAACCGAAGTTGCACTTCTCAATGGACTGTTTTGTGGATTAACCAACAGTGGGACGGTTGTCAGCAGCGGAGCCGTAAGCGCCGGTGGACTGCTTGAACCAGTCATTGATAACGTTCTCATACCATTCCTTGATGGGGCCCTGGAATGCAGAGGAAATCATGATGAGGAGGATAGCGCCAACAACGAAAACGATGGCAACCCAAATCATCTTAGAAATGTTTTCATCACCGCGGTTGTCAGCGAGATGAGCACGAAGAGTCTTGAACATAGCCGTAAATCTCCTTTCATAATAATGAATTGAATATTCATCCTTGTGGGATGGTGTTAACACTCGGTTGCCCTTGTGTTTACATTAAAATGATGACATATCCTATTTCAAATGCCTGTTGGCGATGTTGCAAAAGTGACTAATACAATAAATATTTTGCAAGTTTTGTTAGGATATTTTTTCGAGTGTAGGCGGTACGGTTGAAGAACCGATATCCAGGATGTTGTTTAGAGCCCAAACGGACACGTCAAAATTGTTGAGCACCTTTTTGCTGTTATTCCAACCAGAGGCGTACCCGCTGGGTGTATTGGCGTCGAGTGCAAAAATCAGATTACTTGCAGTACCGGTGAATGCGCCCGATTTAATAGTTTCAACATTTTGACCGATAAACACCTGCCACAAGTTAGAGCAATCAGCGAATGCATTCTTTTCGAGAATATGTACAGTGCTGATACAGACACGTTTCAGTGCAGTGCAATTTGCGAACATTCCCTCTGTGTGTTTTGCGGTAGCGGGAATATTGGGCAACATCCAGTAGTTTGCCTGAGTAGTGGTAAGTTTTGTGCATCCGTTATATGCATTGGTCATCCATGTAACCGGTGCACCCTCGATAACGCCGGCAGGGTCGGCGTAAGATGTTTTGGTTCGACTCAGTGTTGTGCAACCCCAACCTGGGTCAGCGTTTTGTCTTACCCATCCGAAGCTGCTTGCTTGTGCATCGTCAACGAAAATTTTCTCACCATTTACAGCGGGGATGTTCTGGTTGGGTGCATTTTTGGGATTTGATGGTGCGTAATAATAACCATAAACATACATATAATCGCCTAAAATGCGAATCGAGCCAAGCTTAGTTTTTGTATTGACATTTGTAGGGATATCAATGTCAACGTGTGTTAGTCCATTACTATCGGTGTACTGATTGACGTAATCGGTTCCATCTTCCGGGTTGCTGCCAGGGTGTCCTTTGACAGGGTTTTTCACGGAATTAGGAGCACTCAGCGTAATAGCGAATGCTGCAACGCCAAGACATGCAATCAAGATACTGACTACGGTAACGATGAACGCACGGGAGTGTTTCTTATTTTTCATGAATTCTTTCCTCCATTATAATCTATAATATTGCATAGAATGAGTGATGCTTCACATTAATAATGACAGTTCATGATGTGTTTGCGCACGCAAAATAAGCCCCGCCAAATTGGCGGGGCTTCATGTGCAATATGTAAGGTTAATTCTTGAATGTCATCGGTGTGAATAATTCACTTACATCCTGTACTTCACTGCCGGTGTCTTCATCGTCACTGATATCGGCGAAGAAATTCTCTTGCAATCCAAATGCCACGGGTACAAAGGGCATAGAGGCAGATGCCTTTTCACGTTCGGCATTCAACTGGTCATGCACGCCAATATCCATTTGCAATTTCTTGTCATTACCAAGTTTACGACAAGCGTCCTGCGCGATTTTGCGCACCTGGTCGGTTTTGAGATGTAAGCGACGGGCAATTTCAGGGGGATTGATGGGCTTTTCATCATTCAAGCCGTACATGAGTGTGATAACTGCTGCTTCTGTTTTCGAAAGGCGAGCAACTGCGTTATGGATGGAGTTATTGCGCTCCTCTTTCCAGTATGCAACTGCTGGATTGTAATCGTCGCGTGCGTTTTCTTCCGTATCAATGTTGGTATTGAGCTCGACGAAATCAGCTGCTACGGTCTGTCGTCTGGTTTCAATGACTGTGGTCAAAGGTAATCCTGTGTATACGGAAATAGTTAAATCGTCATGATGTTCTTTGCCATCAATCTGCGAAAGGGCGAGTTCCGCTTTGCGAATTTTGTTCGCCATGGCTGCATAGTGACGTGTGGTACGATGCACATCTTCTGCAATGAATACCTGAATTTCGTGGCGAATAGTAGTGTAAAAGTAAGACGAGGGAGCACATTTGCCTGTATAGCCGCCAAGGGTTTCTACGACAGCCATTCTACCGGTCTGCAACATGTCTTCGTAATGTTTTTCGCGATATGTAGGATAGTGGCGATTAATAACGTACTTTACAAGCGCATCCATGGCGTAAACTGCCTGTTCAACAGCGTTTGCGCGGCGTGTTTCATTGCCTGAGTTGTAGTCTTCCATGATTTTGGTAAAATCATATTCGGCGGGGTCGAACGATTTTTTGCCGGGTAGGTCTAACAAGTCTGTCGGTTCAAAGTTGTCATTATCGTCGTCTTCGCGATATCCTGAGGAATCTTCGGTGTCATCATACGACGAGGTCTCCTCATCTTCTTCGTCGTAATCGTCTTCGTCTTGGTAAGCGTAATTGTCAGAGTCGTAGTCTTCGAAATATTCGCGTCTCTTCTTGGGCATATTATCCTCCTTGCTAAATAGCGCTACAACGCCTCAGAATCGTCTCAGGCGTCATGATGGTGATGGGTCTTAGTAATTTAAGGACAGGATATTATTGCCGTCTGTGGTCAAATAATGCCGTGAGCGCTTATGCGTACATGAGCGCCATGCGAATGCATTGGCATGCCTCTTCCATATCTTCGGCTGATTGGATGTCGAGGGGTGGAGATTCGAGTTGCTGAAAGAGTTTGAAAATTGCAACAGCGCGAGGTTCATGCGGGTTGTCGCCGCGATGCTCTTTGTGCTGCTTTGTGAATTCCCAAAGTCTATCATAGTTGAATTCGGTCATGGCATCCTCCTGAAAGTAATGTTTCGGTAAACCCTACTTATTAATATATATTATACCACACAAAGAAAGATTTGTCAAGTGGTTTTTGGAAAATATTTTTAAAAATGTGTACAAATTTTAAAATTATCCGATTTGGGCTGGGGTATTGTGGTTCTGCAGGTAACGCAATCCGTCTTCATATCCTTTCAAGAATGATTCTGAGAGTAATGTAGTATAAAGACCGCATGAAAATAACGTAGGATGTATTTCGGTTAAAAATGTGCCTTCTTCTGTCACCATGATGTCCATGGTGTAACTGATAGGATAATCGGGTTGCATCATATACATAAGATTCATCATTTGAATCTTTTTGATATCGGGTAGTACGCAAGCATTACCATTGTAGTACTCTATGGCATACACTTCCCCGCCGATGATATACACACGGTATTCGGATTGAATATTTACAATGCTGGATACAACGTAGTTGTGTTCGGGGTTAATATCGTTATGGAAAATTTGTTTCACGCTTCCGAGATGCGAGAATCCTTTCATTTGGGTAGCATCTTTGATGAAATACGCACCATCGCGAGGAATGTCTGCGGCGGGACAGATTTTATAAAAACGCCCAAGAAATGCTTCTTTGCGCAGGCATAGCGGAACTTCTGCCGGCATCATACAAGAAATATTGTATTTGTGACGAAGTACTTCATTGGTAAAGTCGATACATCCAAGTGGGATGATAATGGGTGGGGTATTCTCGAGTACGCGCGGAATCTCTTGTATGGTACACTCAATCACTGTATGCTGTTCCCTACTACTTTTGATTAAGTCAAGCCACAAGAAGTGCTCGATTTTCATATTGGGATTATCTTTTTCTACAATGTAAAACATAATCTTTTATCTCCTGTGAGTATTTGTATATCTATTATATCAGAATCGGGAATATTTGTCAAGGGGTTTTCTGGAAAAAATCAAAAGGCGGGTCGAATTTCGACCCGCCTAATGTTTAGGGGTTAATTACGGATTGCCGTACAAGTCGTCGTACATACTACCCTTAATCCAGATATGGTTCGTGCGAATCTTCAATGTATCATTGATAGTGCCGTGCTGTACAGTAGCGGAGAGTTCTCCAAGAGGAGTCCACATACCGCTGATGTGCGTTACAGGCTTGTATTCGCCGTCGGGTAACCACATGGGAGTGTAATGTGCGTACTTATCGTTGATATCATCGGACTGATAATCGTCATAAGGTGTGAATCTCAGAGCGCCATTGGAGTCAATGGTAATCTTATGATACAGTACCTTATTGCTCTTCATGCTTTGATAATTGTATTCAGGGAATACCATGTACGCATCGAGTGTACCCCAAGTGGAGTTATACTTCAATTGAGAGTACATGTAATCTTTATGTGCGTGTGCGTGAGTATCGGTGTGAGTACAATTACTATTGTAGAAGGAGTGGAGCGATAAGCCGTAACCACTACGTGTGGTGTAATCATGGAAGCCGAACTTATTGTCCGTGGTGTATGTTCTGAGACCGTTCTCGTTCTCGGGCTTCAACAACAAGGTGATATCGAGCATATCGTCAGAGGAACGATGTGCGAAGTTGTTGTTGACATATTCCCAGTATTCCCAGTGATAGGTTACGTTGAAGTTTGCATCGGGTGCAGTATCCTTCTTGTAATCTGCATCGGGGTTGGTCTGGTATCCGGGACGAGTTACAGGGTTATTCATGCTGGATGTACCAGGTGTAAATGCATTGAGCGAACTACTGTTGTTATTCAAGTTGGTATCGTTGTAGACATGGTCTGCGCCGTATACCAAAGACCAGGTGATAACGTACTGCTTAGATGCACTCAGGTTCAAAGCGGGTACATTAGCCCAAACAAGTTGTAATGCCTTTTCTCCTGCGGCAGGAGCGCCGGGGATGATAACGCGAACATCTTGAGTGTGGACAACGTTTCCGTTTGTATCCTTAATGGTCAAACGAGCGTATACATTGTCGGAAGTGACAATGGAGACTGTACCGCGGTTAATAACCGTTGCAGAAGTGCTGAACGGCATACCGGGCTTGATAGTACCGTAAATGTTATTTGCGGTAATACCGAGGTCTGTTGCTGTGACATATGCAGCGTAAACAATTGTATCCTTGGTTAACAAGTAGTGGTCAAGTGCTTCACCAATCATACCAACATACTGCTCATTACCGTCAGCATCTTTCAAGAACCAACCAACAAATACTTTGCCGGCGGGAGCCTTAGGACTGATGAGGGTGATGTCTGTACCCTTGGTGTGAGTTTCGGAATAGTTGTTGGGCGAACCGTTATAAGTACCGCCGTTCATGACGTAGGTAATCTTAACGTTTTCTTGCTGAGGACCACCGGGGTTGGAACCGTCTCTTGTGAAGTAGAAGTCAACGTAGGATTGGTCGCCAACTTGATTTGCATCAACAACTACCTTGATTGTGGTATTTGCCATTCCATTTGCAGTAGATGTGATGGAGTGTAACGTGCGGATGTAGCCTTCGTAATGGCTGTATTTATCGCTTCCGGGGTTGGAAACGGTAATTGTGGTCCAATTACGGTTATTGATTTCTGCTGTAAATTGAGCAGTTTCAATAGTTTGCCAGCTCTGTGTTACGCCGTCATCGGTCTTGCCTGCGTTAATGGGGTTGGTGTACCAGATGTGGTTCTTGCCGCTTACGTGTTTGGTGTTATTACCGAAGTTACCAACGTAGGTATCTTGATAATAGTTCTCAAACATGTTGTTCTTCATGGTTACGAAGTAGTGGGTTCTGTAAGTGGTATTTGCGTGAGCAGAATATGCTTGCTGAGCACTTACATTAGAGATAGTAACGGATGTGGTTGTGTGTTCAACGACTCCATCCCATGTAGAACCGGTATTAGGTGTAGTAGTCTTATCCCAGCCCTTGAAGGTGTTATGACTTGCAAGGGTTGTGGTGATTGTGACACTTTCACCTGCGCGGAAGAATGCTTCTGCCTTTGCATTGCCAGTTGCACCAGAGGTGGTGTTTGCGGTAATACTATAACCGGCAGAATCATTGGATTTAATAGTAACACTTGTGAAGCCACCGAAGTGGTCAGTGTGTACGGAGTAATAGTTCACGGTTAAGGAAATGGGAGCTGTAACCTTGCCACTGGAGATGGTTTCAAGATATTTAGCGTTTGTGGTGGTGGTTGCATTATCGTCTGCATTCTTAGCCGAAACTTGGTGCTCTTGGTTGTTGAGGTAAGCTTTGACAGTAGTGTGTCTGTCGACAGGCTTCAATGCAGTATTGCCATATCCATCCTTGTAGCCCTCGTGTTCGTTGGTGTCAACAACGTCATCGAGCCAAACAGGAGCTTCGAAAGCGTTGGTTGCGCCATTAATCTTCGAACCGAATCCGGGCAATCCGTTAACATTATTGCTCTTGACAACCACGGTAACGGTCCAGTATTGAATCGTTACGTTGACATTGCTGGTGCCAACTGTACCATTTGCGATAGTGGTGCGTTCGTATGCATGCATGTCGTCGGTGTAGAAGTCGCTTTGGTTAATCAGATTATCCTGATTGCGGTCTTCATGTTCGGGAGCTGCGGTTACGGTATACTTATCGCCCTCAACCAACGGAATAGTGATGGTCTTGTTACTGTTATAAGTTACCGGTACGATACCGCCAGCAGTGGAGATATCGAGCACTTTGTCTGTGCTTGTGACGGTATAACGAGCTGCCTGGTCATTGTAAACCGTGCAACCGCTCTCGTACTTAGGATAAACATGGAGTGAGTAAGACTTGTTGTTTCCATCTGTAATGGAGACTGTGAAGGGCAGTGTGTCGATGACATCACTATTGAGCTTTTCGGTTACAGTAAGTGTGCGGTAATTGATGACACCGCCGGGAGCCTGAGTGTGCGACCATGCGAATGTGAAGGTATCCTTGTACTGGGTGCGTGCAACCAGGTGTGCAAAGGAGTTACTCATGGCAACGCTGTTGGACTGGGTAGTTGCAGCAGCGGTGAGTTTACCATCGCAATCTCCACAGGTGTGGGTGCTACCGTGTGTCTTACACTGGTGTGCGTCAGCATTCCAGGGTTCAGACCATGTGTACCATCTGTATTCACGAACAGTGCCTACTGTGACGGTACCGAAGGAGCGTCCATCTACTACAACTGCATAAGTACCAGCTGCAAACTTCTGAGAAGTGGTGTAAACGCCGTTGCCTTGGTGAGTAGCTGTGTATCCACCAATTGTTACGGTGCGTCCTGCATAGCCAGCATTATCGAGTTTGATTGTGAGAGAAATGGTCGTCTTGGCTTCGGAGTGGCTTGTAACCTTATCCTTAACTGTTGCGTTAATGGAAGCGGTTGTGCCCTTGAGAACGATGATTTCGCCACCGAAGGTTGTTGCGCCATTGGTGGAAGTCCATGTGGTGCTGGTGGAACCGTGAGATGTAATTGCGGGAGAAGGAGTATAGGTTGTTCCGCCGATTACAACGGACTTGATACCTGCATCTGCATCGAGTCTCAATACGTAGAAATCAAATGTCTTGGAAGTGCCGCTGAAGGTATCCTTGAATTGAGTCTTAGCAAGGAGATGTACGAATGCGTTTTGATTAGCAACGCTGTTAGATGCGTTGGTGGCTGCGCTGGACAGGAATCCTGTACAGTTGCTGCTGTGGGTTGCGCTATGCATCAAGCAATTGTCAGTGCTTTCTGCCCATGTGTACCATCTGTATTCACGGGTGGAAGTCAATGTCATGGAACCAATCTTGCCATATGCTGTACCGCTTGCATTATAAATGCCGGTGGTTGCGTTGAAGCCCTTGACGGTGACATCATAAGTACCTGCGGAGAATGTGTGTGTAGTAGTGTATACGCCGTTACCCTGATGAATTGCGTCATATCCTCCAATTTGAACAGCCAGGTTGGTATACGCGATGCCGTCCAAGCGAATGGTTACGCTGAGAGGAGTCTTTGCTTCGGCGTGATTGGTGGCACTATTTTTAATTGCTGCATTGATGCTGGTAGTGCGTCCGCTGCGAACGATTACTTGTTTGATTGCTACGGTTGCACCATTGGTGGATGTCCATGTAGTGCTTGTAGAACCATGAGCAGTAATAGTTGTTGCGGGGGTATATGTTACTCCATTGATGGTTACAGACTTAATGCCTGCGTCTCCATCGAGACGGAGTCCATAGAAATTGATTGTTGTATCACCTGAGGTGTAGAATGTGTCGGTATATGTAGTGGTAGCCCTCAGTGATGTAGTGTTGGACATAGTCACACTATTTGCCTTAACGGTCGCTGCTGCGCCGAGTCTGTTCGTGCAGGTGCCATAAGCACAAGAGGTATGACCTTCAACCCACTTGGACCAAGTGTAGTTTCTGTCAGAGGTGAGGGTAATGGAGCCCATTACAGTTCCATTATCCAACAACGGATAAGTGGTATTGCTGGAACTTACTACAACATTGTAAGTACCAGAGCCGAATGTGGCGGTGGTAGTATAAACACCGGTGTTTCCTACTTCCGTAGCTTTCTGTCCGCCAATAGTAACGTTCAAGCCGGAATAAGGCTTGCCATCAACCAACAAGGTGACAGAGAGTGTTGTTTTGCCAATGTTCTTCTGGGTGGATTTCAGGGCGGCATCAATGTTAGGTTTAGTACCTTCCAAATATACGCCTGCGCCAGAAGTACTTGCAATACCGTCATCGCCAGACAGTGTAAGTGTGTAATATTTTACAGTAGCTGTAAATGTGGAGTTTGTGCTTGCTTCGCAAATGGTTCTGCCAGTTACAGTAAATGTGGGATGAGTTGTTGTTCCATTTGTAATTGGGCACTTGCCGCAGGTAGCTGCTGTCGTGCATGTCCATGCAACGCTGGGCGCTACGGTTGTGGTTATCTTTGTGTTGACACCATCTACGTATACATAGTAGGTGCCGGCAACTACATTAGTGAAAGTATATACGCCGCCGCTTGCAGTACCAGTATACTTAACGTTACCATTGTTGTCACGCAATGTAACAGTTCTGCCAGTATAAGCTGCGTTATCTTTCAAGACAGTTACCTGTACAGTTGAATATGTACCGGAAACGGTGTGATGAACCTGCTGACCGTACTGGGAAATGACGCTGGCTTCAGAGGAGCCGCTGTTATATCCACCAACTGTGTAGGCATTTACGGGAGATATGATATTCTTTCCTGCCTTGACGGTTGATGTGTAATATAATACGTAGTGAGTTTGTCCGTGATTTGCTTGTGTACCGCCGGTAAATGCGCTATATGAACCATAGCTGGAAGAGAAACCAGTGACAACCTGGGTTGCGGATTTTTCGGAAGCGTTTGCGCCGATGAATGTATAGGTTGCACCAACGGGAATGTGGAATGTTGCATGACCGTTCGCGTCAACAGTTTGGTTCAACTGCGTCTTGCTACCATTAACATCGTATTCCAATGAGACAACAATCTGATTACTGAAGGGTTTGGAAAGAGTTCCATTCAATACAGTTTGAACGTTGATTGCGTATGCCAACTCAACACTCAAAGAGATAGTGGAAGGTGCTACTGTGCTGGTTTGAGTACGAGAATATACATTGTAGATTTGGTCCTCAGTAACGGTTGTAGTGCTGATGGAATTTACGGAGCCTCCGAAGTGGAGCTCTGCGAGAGCGGTGCCGCATGCTGCGCAAGTGTAGTTGTTACCATTTTCCACATACTTACCATTTGCGTGACAAGAAGAACAAGTAGATTCAATCTTTGTCCATCTGTCTACTACATACGATTCAATGGAGTATTGGTAAGGTGCGTACACAACGCCAGCAGTGGTGCCGGTGTATTTGGGATAAGCGTATGTTCCGTTAGAAGAGAGGAGTTGTGTGCCGTGAGTATTGTAGGAGAATGTCTTGTTTACGGGAACGCCGTCAATTGTAATTGAATAGGTTCCGGTGGTTACCTTGCAGTCAACGGTGCTTGCACCATTGGATTGGAAGGTGGATTTTGTGCCAGTGGATGTGTTCGTAAAGACAATTGTGTGATTACCGCTGACATTGGGACCTGTCAGATTGAGGCGGAATGTAACCGTAGTAGAGGATTGTCCTGTGATGACAGCAGTGTTAGTGGATGCGCCGAGCGTACCAACTGTGCCAAATTCGAAACTATTGCTGGTGCTGAAGCTATCGGGAGCATCAGCCTGAGTAGTTCCGCTAAGAGGACTCTTGATGGTGATTTGAGGTATGGAGTAAATAGTCTTGCTGACCAACGAGTTCTTGGCAAGATTTAGAGCATATACTGAACGAGAAACGCCACGGTTATTTAAGGTAACGGTATATTTTAATGTGTTGGACGTGAAGTTTGCGGTGAATGTTGTTGTGCTGGTAATAGCACTTGCGGAGAATGCACCGCTATTTCTGTTCCAGTTAGTGAAAGTGATTTCCTTGCCGGGAATGTTATTTGCAGAAGCATACTTATTGTGCTGTCCAACGAGGAGTGTGGGCGTTGTTGCAGCGCCATTGACAGGTGTGCCGGAGGCGACGATTACGCTGGATGCACCCTCGGAAGTAGAACACTGAGCATTGATAGTACCATAACTTTCGGGGTTCACCTTGAAGTGTACTGTGTAGTAGTATGCTTTGATGACTGTTGTGCCGCTTTCGGTGGTCACGGTAAGTGCACCGGAGTAGGTATTACCTGCGGCATCGGTTACTGTCTTATTAGCGGCATTGTAAGTCAAGTCAGCGCCGGTGGCATGTACGTTACTCTGCATACCGATAGTGTAGTTCGTGCCAAGATACAGAACGTTGGATTTACCAGTGGATGTTTCATTGACCGCGGAGCCGTTGATATAAACAGGAAGTTTTTGTCCGCCAAAGGGATTAGAGAGTACGCCGTCTACATAGACCTCTACGCGAACGGGGTTCAGTGTAATGCTGAAACTACCTGTTGTGTTATTAACTACGGTGGAAGCGGAGCCGCCTGCTTGCGCACGTGCGACATAAACGCGAGTACCATCCATAATAACAGTTGCGGAAGCGGTAGAACTTGTTCCGGTTTGAGGAGCGTAAGCGTTCATACCGGTATGAGTAGCATTGACGCTACCTGTGGTATATGTAGTATCCCAATGATGGAATGAGTATGTGGTATTGCCTGCGATGGTAACACTCTTTGTATTATTAACAGTAATGGTTGTGAGGTCGCTTGTCTTTTGTACTGCGCCAGAGCAAGAATTACCATTAATTTGAATATTCTGAATGTTATCGAGGCTCACACCGTAATTACCATTGTAAACGTGAGTAAAGGTATATTGATTGTTGGTAAGAGTTGCGGTATAGGTGGTTCCTTCGGCTGCGGCAACCTTAACGTCTGTACCATTAAAGAAGACGTCAATCTTTTTGCCTTCAACCAAAGAAATTGCATACAGCGTGGGGACACTGTCAGCAATCGACATGTCGATGCTGGTGCTTGCGGGGGCGAGACCACAAATCATGTTGTTAACTTCGAATGTACTGGAAAGCTTAGACACGTCGGGGTGATGCTTAGGAAGAACATAAATAATATATTCGCCGCTACCTTCGACATTGCTGAGTTTGGTATATCCGGGGTAGTTAACACTCTTTGCAATCAGCGAAAGTTGCTGATTTACAGCGGGGGTTGTGGTCACGGTAACAGTGGAGTCGTGGAATTTTTGTGTAAGAGAAACAGTGGTTTTGTAAGAACCATCAGCGCTCACTGTTGCCTGTGTATTGCAAGATGTGACAGCACCGTTACCAACAATGTAAGAGCCCAAGAAGAACTCTTGTAAAGATTCAGCGCCATTTAATGTTACGTGCAGTTTGTCGGGAGAGGTTACTGTCAAGCTGAAGTAATTTAATGTGAACTGACGAGGATTGTCGGTCTGCCAAGAGTCGGTATGGTATACGGTGTAATACGCTGTTTCGGTATCACCATAATCGCGGTGAATGGGGGCTTTAATGGTGAGTGGCTTTCCAACTTGAACGGGAATAGTGATGGAAATTCTTCCGTCGCTATCTAATTCAAGAGGTGCGAGGTATTTATTATCATTGACGATGATAATAGTATTAGAACTGGACACGCCATTATCAGTGTTCGAGTAGGGTACCTTGTTTTGGTAATCCGACTGGAGATAGATTTTTGCGTCATACAGATTAATGATTGTGTCCTGTCCGGATTGCTCACCATCGTTGACAAGTCGAGCGTATACGGTGTACGTACGGTCGGTGTTCATTTCGACACCAAATCTGGGGCTGGTTGTGATGGTAATAGCCTGACCATCAATACCTGATGTGCCCTCCCATGTATAGCCATTTGTGCTGCCCAGGGTGTAACGCTGATAAAGGGTATTCACGGCTTTATTGCTCATCTTGACGCCATCAACATACAAATAGTACGGTTTATCGCTGGGAGGAAGCTGGGTGCTGTAAGTTGCGCCATTTTGCGTAAGTTTGAATACGCCTGCCTGGCTCAAAGCACTGTCGGGTGTGTTATTGATTATGTTAGCCACAGCAGACCAAGAGGTTTCGGTCGAGTAATATACCTTATGCTCGCGAGTGTCTGCGGAGCTATTCAGTTGAATGGTAACAGAAACTGGCATATATACGGGATATACGGGAGCATTAGGTGAAAGCGCTGCGGTAATGTCCACGTCCGTGCCGGACAAGTATTGTGTGATAGAGCCATATGCGGGCAAGGTTGTCTGATTGTTGGCTTTTGTAGTGATGTTGATAAGGGGAATCATTTGCTTGCCACATGTTGAGCACATGGGTGCGGTAGTGGCATTGACCATAACGGGATGGTCTGTGCATACAAATGTGGGTTGTGCATTTAAGATAAGGTCGTAGTATACGGGCGTCACGCCGGGTAATGCACAGTCAAGGTTTGCGAGAAGTCTTGTTTCGTCGGCAACAGTCACTTGTTTTGCATCAGCGCTCAAAGCACTGTTCGAAGTGCGAGTTTCGCCTGTATAAACCAACGTGGGGAACGGATTAACACCATCGCCGGAATCTTTATATTCCAGTTTGAATACCTTGATGTCTTGCTTTGCGAGACCAAGCAAGGTGTGATGATAGTGTCCGCTGGTGTTATTGTGAGTGCACGCATCAGTGTAAGTGATGTTGTATGTGTTCTTAAGAACGTTTACAGATTTGCCGCCGGAGATTTCCATGCCGTTTAAGTAGAACTTATAACAGCTCATTGCCGTGTTCAATCTGTTACATACTTCATCAACAGAGACTGTAAAGTACGGAATAATGTGTGCCTGAGGGAGTTTTGTAACGGGTTTTGTATGAATGAGAGTGTATTGTGCGGGGGATTGTTTGCTGGGGTCTTGTACGCCGTACACGGAAATAGATGAACCGTCAATCATAACTGTTTCCTTAGCAGTAAAGGAATCAGGGAATGTGAAGGATGTGGTTACATCTTTGCCTTTGTAACTTTGCGTATATTGACCTGTAACATTTGCCCAAGGTAATGCAGGAGCACCGTTGACTGTGGTTGAGATGCTTTGTGTGGAGTAGTAAATATCAACAGTGACAGTTTGATTAGGGATGAGTGTGGTTGTGGTAGTATAGCGATAAGCCTCGGGAACGTTTTGATTTTGGAATTCAAGAGACGGGAAAATCGTTACTTGAATGGGAGTATTGGCAAAGCGATGTGCATCACTTGCGGATAACCATATATCTGTAAATCCAGAGAATGCGGAACCATCATGAACCTCATAAGCTTTGAGTTGTGAGAAGTTGGGGTCTGTGGCAGAAAGAGTGGGGTCAATGGTGGTGATGAGGACAGATAGGTTATCCCAGGGATTTACTTTAATACCATCCACAAAGATACGTACCTCGACGCCGTAATGTGTTTCGTGGGGGTCAGGGTCAGGGATTGTGCTTTGTGCACCTGCAATCAAAATGGTCGGCATGTTGATGGTGCCAACGTTAATTGTGTCTGTGGCGGTATTAGAGTATTTATTTGAAGTGGATGTGAATGTAACATTGCTCTTTGTGTTATCGAGTGGGGAAAGTGTGGACCACTTAGTGAATAACTTGCCCGTTTGGGGTTGAGCAATAATGGTGGGTTTGGTGAACTGTCTTGCGGATTCTGCCCAAACAGTACGAGTATTCCATCTGCGAGCGTTATTTTCATAATACGGCAATGTGCCATTTGTGAATGTATCTTCGTTGCTTTGGAATTCAACATATTCGATTCCTACGCCAGCTTGAAGCTGAAGTGTATAGAAATCAATGTAGTATGTGGCTGCACCGGTAATATTGTAGGATACATTTGTGCTTGTTCCATCCATAGCCATGGTGTAGGTACCGGCAGGAATGGAAACGATGGCGGACATTTCATTGGTAGTTTCATTGAGTGTAGGCTTGATATTGTATCTACCAAGAGTGATGTTTTTTGCACCCATCATAATATCTGTGTAGGGGTCTGCTTCGGTAGAGCCGGCGATGTGATTAAGTCTGAACACAAACTTCACATCGTGCAATGTCTGTTTGGAATAATATTGAACATGAACGGGTGCGCGTACACTACTGATAGAAGTATAGTAATTGCTGTTGATGGGAGATAACTTATGTTCTTCGTTATCTGCAGGCACGTCAACCATGTTTTGAGTGCCTAAACATGCTCGCATTTCAGACGCCGCGTCGGGGAGCATAGACTTAGCGGTGGTCCTGTCAAAAACTTGACCGTTGCGAAGTGTTCCGGTGAAGCTTACTGTGCCACCTTGGAATGTGTCTCCGCCATAGAAGGCGATTTCTTTATCACCGGGATATAAGGTGCGTGTTACTTGCTTAGCATCTCCACTAATACAATCACTGTAGTCGGCGGTGACGTCAACAGAGCCAATGACATACGCTTTGCGCGTTCCCATGTCATCAATGTCGCATGATGCATATCCATTATCGGCGTCAACAGTCACGGTGAAGGCGTTGTAAATAATAGTGTTAAATGCATCGTAATATCCCCAGAAGCGCTGTACGGGCTCCATGGTATCGTAATTAGCTGAATCGATATCGGGGTATATTACCAACGGCAGGGTTGCCTCTTTGTCACTGCCAATCGCACCAGCATCGGGTGTGAGAATGCGACGGTATGTGCGGTCGCCCATGGTAATGATATCGTCGTTGGCGGCATGCCATGTCCATTCCTCAACATTGAGGGGGTTACCATCAAGCGTTAAGCCAAGATAAGTATATGGGTGGTACTTAATATCTAAAGATTGGGGGACGGTCAGTGCGTCACCTTGGTACTCACCATCTACGTCGAAAATACGCTCTTCCTTCCATGTACTGTAGGATGGAACGTCGATTTTGTACGAAGAGCCTCTCAGGGCAACTACCTCCAACTGGCGTGTGAGTGCGGTAGTACAATCTAAGTATTCGGTGCCAGCTGCATTGAAAACGTGTTCGTAATATTCATAGGCATACTCTTCCGCTCCAGGTTCGCCAATAGAGACAACAGCTGTGCCTCCCATATGGCTACTCCAAGCGGTAGTCCATCTATCGACGTCAATGGAAACATAAGGGACGATAACGGTGGCGGTGGGAGGGTTGCCTCCACTTATGCCGCTCATGTTGATGGTGGAAACATGAGCCATAGCTGCAAGCACGTCCGCCTTGTTGCTGATGTCTTTGACATCGATAGGTGCGCGGACAGCAGAAACGCTATAACGACCGGAAGGTGATACCGGTTCTGTTACAGAGACATCGGCGGTATTAATATATGTCATATCAAGGAGGTCAGCCATCGTTTTGTTTGTGGTGTAATATGTTGTAATTTGCGTTTCCTCATTCGTGATGCTCACATAATAATAATAATCTTCTTCGATATAGGCATTATTTTGAAGATATTTGAATGGGTCGCCGAAATTTGTATATCCATTCATTGTCGGCTTAACTACAAGCAGCTTGCCGGCGGTAGGAGTGATGGAGTAAATTTCCTTGCGCATGACTGCGTGTTTAGCTTCGGTATATGCGTGCGTATCTGCATTAATAGAAATCATGGTGCTGATTTCACTACCGATGTATGGATTACTACCAGAGCCATACGCCTTCAGTTTACCAATATCACCGGATGTGTAGGTGAAGCCGGCATTTGTGTTAGCGGACCACTCTACTTTGGTGCCGCGAGGAATATAGAGTGTAAAAGAATTCTTATTGGCAACATTAATTACAGTGGCAGGTGAAGTAGCAGTTGCGCGATTCGGAAGTTCGCAAGTGTATTGTAATGTGGCATTAGGAGCAGTTACCTGGAATGTGTAAAAGTCCATGGGGAATACATCGGTTGAAGTATTCCACAGGATAGGATACACCTGCACACGTCCGTTGTTGTCTGGGGACTGTTGTGCAGTATTTATATCGTCACCGGTAATATCGATGTCGTGATAAGAGTATACGATGTATCCACTACCACTGACTGCCTTTGTGGGGAGCCATGCGGATTCTTTATTGGAATACACAAGAGGAATGATTTCTCCGGTGTTACGATTATAGAAAGCTACTGTTTTGGGAAGAGAGGCTTTAGTGGTCGAGTTTCTTCCCATATTGTAAGATGCATAAGCCTTGATTGAGGACTGGTTAGCAATCGTACGGTCTAATACAGGCACAACTGCCTTGGTAGACCAAGCGGCGTAAAGGTCGACAATAAGAACGCCGTTTTCTTCGCGCGTATGGTATTTTTCGAACCACGCGTCAACTTCGTTCACGGATGTATTTTTATTATCCGCAATAACCGGGGTGTCACTGCCTGCGCTGAAACGTTTTTCGTTCACTCCGCTTCCGAAGGTGTGATAAGTGTTATCTGCTAAACCCTGGAAGTTGAGGTGACCGGCTTTCCATGTCCAATACGCACTGCTGATTTTTCCGCCGGGTGCGTCAGTCCAGGGGTAATCCTTTAAGACAACCTCGTCGGGGGTAACGCGGAAGGACTGAGGGTCGGTTTTATTAATCGAGGAGGGGTTACCATTGTTGTAGTTAGAGTGATATACAATTCTGTATTTTTCGTCAGGTAAATCATTGGAGGCAGTGAAGACGCCTACACCCATCATAGACTCAATAACAACCATTGGCGCTACGAATGGGTTACGGCTACCAGTATTACCGTACCACCAAGAGCCTTTACCTACACAGTAGGAATAGCCATCGGGGTCTGACATAACAACAGCGCCGGTACGAGCATTGATGTACTTACCGGGAATCTTGTTACTCTTATACATCCATGTGTCAGCGGTCTTTAAGCCATTTTTGGTGTTAAAATCATCAATTGCTTTGTTCATTGCGGCTGTTTGTACGTGATAAGAACGTTTTTTGCCGTCATTGTGTTGTAAGCATTGACAGAGAGACCCGCCGAATTTGTCTTTGCCTTTAGGGGCAAATTTATGAGGGGTGTTTTCAGTATTAAAGACGGAACCAAACTGCGCATTTAATACGCCATCAATTCCGAAGAAATATTCATCAACTGTAAGGTCGGAAGAATAAATGCCGGGGAACTTGGAGGAGTTCGCGAACCAAGTGTATAAGCCCTTAGAGTCGCCATTTTGAGGATATGTCCAGTTGTCAGAATTAGGATAAGCGCTTAATGCAGACTGACATGCAAGAAGACCGATATCGGAAGCAGTAACGTAGTAACGCTGATAGTACCAGTATACAGAATAAAGAGGTTCTACAATCACATAGTCATTAACGGTAAACTCGGACGGGTTGTTACTATTCTTGGAACTACCATAAACCGGGGTCAAACCGCAAAGTGTAGCAATTAGAGCGACGTTGTTTCTGGTCCAGTTATTTTCGGGGTCACCGATAACGTTCCAAGGGTTTTCGTTAAAGGGGAGAACGGACGAAGAGGCGTTGTCAACGTCACAAATGGCGTAATATCCATCGGCGACCTGTCTGGCACCTGCATGGTCTGTGCCCAGATTGTTGCTATGACGGAAACCGTAAATATAAGTGTAAATATTTCTGCTTTCGCCAGATTGTGTTCCTACTGCGCCTGTTGCATTTTTGTTCAAATAGTCCGACGCTTTATCATCTTTCATATAATATCCGGAGTGAATGGTGATAGATGAAGTAGAGGTGGCTCCTGGTTCTGCAAGAGTTTGGGTGAGACCGCCAATAGGGTTATTGGGAATCTTTTGGATGCCGGTTTTAATATCATCGTACTTTTCGCCTGCACCGCAAATTAAAGTCTGGTGAAGTCTGTGTGTAAAAGTAAAAGTAGAGCCACCATTCATGGAATAGTGAGTGCCACTTTGCTTTTGATAGTGAAGTGTAGCGTACGCAAAGAATGTGGATGAGGAAATCTTGGTTTCATTCGGGTACTTTGCATCATCTTTAATTTCTGTTTGCGCCGTGGTGATTTTATTCAGTAATTCCTGCTGGCGACGTCCTTCAATGAATACACGTGGTGCGGTTTTGCCGGTTTGTCCTGCTGAATTTGCATAGTCACCACGATGGGTAACGTTAACCAGAATATTGATTGAGTGTCCCAGCTGTATGCCATCTTCGTAGTGTTCGGTTCTGTTGGCATCGCTACTACGCCAACACGTAAAACGATATCCTGCGACAACGCAATTGGCATTGTATGTGGTATTAGGGTTACCTGTACCACCACCGGGTGTCACGGGGCGAATATTGCCAGGGACAGCATGCGTTGTGTCGTAACCCTTCCAGCTTGCTGCAAAAGCGGACAGCAAGGTGAGAGTACATAGCAGAAGAGAAATTACAGCAACAAATGCTCTTTTGTGTTTGTACATATCTTTTACCTCCATTTAAAAATTGGAAAATTTAAAACTTTGTGATATCCACAGCAAATAGCGTTTGGGTATGCCATGGTACATTTTAATAATGACAGTTCTATTCTGATTCTCGTGTGCAAGAATGCATGTAAGATGATGAGAATCATCCTTTTGAATATTGGGATTTATTCCCTGCCCACAGTAAAAATCCACTTTAGAAATTTAACAACCCAGTATAGTAGTGATACTATTGGGCAAAGCGCATTAAATAACAATGTGATGATGCCGCATCCAAAATAATTGACATGGAAGGTGTCGTATATCCAAATTGGATGTAATAGAAAATAGCGGTCGAGAGAATGCATAAGATTACCTGCGAGGATAATTAATATTACTCCACCGCAGAGATTCCATAGTAATAAAGTAACGATAAGTGTCAATGTGTTTGACCTCCTGGAATGTAGTTATCTCTTTGATATTAATGATGACATAGCTGATTTTGTGGTGCACAAGGAGTACTAAAAATAAACAACCCGCCAACAACTTGACGGGCATATCATTTGGATTTCTTTCTTCTTGGACGGGCGAATGAGTTATCGTATACGTACTCTTTCCAGTCGGCAATGGCTTCTGAGTCTCTTTGTACGTATCCAATTTCATATAAACGGGAGCGTTTTACGGTTTCAGCCAGAATGATGGAACGTCGGGTAATTGCGGGATTTCGTTTGAATGATGTGTGGATGCGGCTGATTTTGTCTTGAATATTCTTACTCATGCTTTTACCTCCTGTAAATGCGCTTCATCATTTCACGTTTGGATTTATCTTGCAGAATCTTATGAGCACCCCTAATACACGGTTCTAAATACTCTCCATCTGGAAGTGGCGAGTTCTTGTCACAATGTGATGGCTGTATATTACATTGTTGCTCGATTTCTTGTAGACTGATGTTAAAAATCTGCTTATTCTGCATATTTCGTAACCTCATTGCGTAATCTTTTAAATGTATAATGACAGAAACTGATTATATTACAAGCTCTCCATTATGGAAAATAAAGAACCCCACCTTCCCGAAGGAGAGGTGGGGTGTGATGGGGGTTTATTGACTTGCATGGGTTAAGCAACCAGTTGGTAAATATAAGGACGCAGCCACTTATTGCCGTGCTCATCTGCTTCTAAGGCATAGCTGATATAAATATACGCCTTGCCTTGTACCCACTTTTCCTTGTAAATGTCATCATAATCGCTATTCATCACAAGGTTATAAATTTCTTGTTCAGTCATAACGCGTTTGATGCACTTTCCAGTTTGGGGGTCGTGAGCGTGCATAGTGTATTGGACTAAATAGCCTTCGCTATCCACAACGTGGTCTTCGATGGTCCATCCATATGGATGATTGAATAGCATTTCTCTTCCATAGTTGGTGAAGAAATCAGCCCACTTGGGACCATGTTCGTAGAAAGAATATCTCGTCTTATAATTAATGAGGTCTCGCTTATCATTTTCCCACTCAGGATATGCACCATAATTTACATGTCCGCAAATCTTACACACCTGTTTCCAAACAGAGAATTCGAATGTACATGCAGACGCGTTGATGTGTTTACGGGTTTCGGTGAAGTCATGAGAACCAAAGTACTCCGATTCTTCAATGATGGTGTATCCGCATGTGGTGCAGACCATTTGCGTTTTCTGCTTGGCAACGCAAGTACCCTTCACCAAAATTGAATAATCGAAATCGCCGTCCATTGTCCATCCATCCTTGCCGTCAGTGGGTTCGTAATAGCTGTAATGTGCGTGCTTCTCGGATGTTTTGTAATCCTTGTAAGAACACTTAGTGCAACTACGAACCTGTCTATGACCGCGATAATGCATAGGGTCACGATAGGGATTTCCCATAGGACTATAGATGGTCTCTTCCCACTCATACTCTTCCCACTTCCAATCGCCATAGCTGTGAGAGCCAGTGATACGTTCGGTTTTGGTGGTAGAGCATACGGTACAAGTGTAAGTCTTGACGCCGATATCATCGCAAGTTGTAGGTGTTACAGTAATCTTACCGTTATCCCACTTGTGTCCAGTTGCTGCAATACTCTTGGTTTCAACCTTAGCACACTTAGAGCAAGTGCGAGATTGTGTACCATTGGTAGAGCAGGTAGCCTTCTTCGTAGTGGACCAAGAACCATAGGTGTGACCAGTAGGTTCAATGGAACGGGTTTGAGTGCCTGAACACTTAGAGCAAGTTTTGGTTTCGGTACCAGCAGTCACGCATCCAGCAGCTTTGGTAACCTTCCACGAGCCGTAGCTGTGTCCAGTAGAACTGATAGAGCGAGTTTCTGCCTTGGAACAACCAGAGCAAGTACGAGTTTCTACACCGTTTTTGTTACAAGTTGCCTGAGTAGTCACCTTCCATGAACCGTAAGTGTGTCCAAGAGCGGCAATGGAACGGGATTCCTGCTTGCTGCAAATGGTACAAGTACGAGTTTCAACGCCAGGTTTATCACAGGTTGCCTTGGTAGTTACAGTCCACTTACCGTAAGAGTGAGTCTTAGCTGCAATGGTCTGAGTTTCGGTGTGAGAACAATTCTTGCACTTACGAGTTTGCTGACCAGAAACACCACAAGATGCTTCCTTGGTGGTGGTCCAAGAACCCATAGTGTGTCCTGTTGCCTTCACTTCAGAGTCAATGTAACTATCTCCACATCTGCAGGAGTGGGTGGTGTAGCCCTTCGCAGTGCAAGTAGGCTTAGTGACAGTGGCGGTGTACTTATGAACGTGGTTTGCGGTGGGAATTACTTCGGTTTTCGTTTCGTTGCACTTGGTGCATGCATACTTACGAAGACCTTCGGTATCCTCGGTTGCTTCTTTAACAATTGTACCAGCATCCCAGTTGTGACCAGTTGCCTCGATATAATTGTCATTGTAGCTGTCACCACATACACAAGTATGAGAAGTGTAGCCTTGTTCGGTGCAAGAAGGATGAACGACGGTGGTTACGTGTTTGTGACCGAGAGCGGGAATCTCACGTGTCTCAAAGTGTCCGCAATCAACGCAAACTCTCTTCTCGCTACCAATGTCGGTGCAGGTAGGGGTGTTCTGTTCGAGCCAGTCACCCATGGTGTGCCCCTTTGCTTCCACTTCGGTATCAGAGTAGCTGTTGCCGCACTTATTACAAACATGCTGTGTATAGCCATTGCTGTAGCAGGTAGGAGCTATAACAGTATCTGTGTAAGTGTGTTCACAGGTTTCATCACCAGGGTTAGGCTCAGGGGTGGTGTCATCAATAATTTCGACGCGACGTACAACTTCATACTTCGTTGCATTACAGTGAGAACACTGATATTCAATGCGAAAATACAAAGCGACGGCATTGTCGCCAAGAGGCTCGAATGTCATACCATTGTTGTCAAGGTAAATACGATAATCATCCTCAGTTGCAGCAATTTCAGTCGAAGACCAAATGTGCGCCTGATTCAACTCATCAATGGTAGGCAGTTCGTACTCGAGGATTTGTTCATCCGTCAGCCATGCAGAATAATTATATTCGCAGACGGAACAAGTATACTTGATTTGATAGCCAACGGCTTTCTCTTCGTTGTATACAGGGGCAGGTTCATTGCAAGTGTACTTATGCTCTTTGGTTTCGACGACTTCTTCGAAATCACAGAGGGTGCACTTGTGGGTGATGGTTGTACAGGTGGCATCCTGTCCAACAACTTCTGTAACGTCCTCACCGAATACATGCTGGCAAGCAGTAGAGTCGGTAGAAGGGTTGTGGTCATCCTTAACGATGCCACAGTTGGATAGTCCGAAAATCAGAGCTACCAGCACCAGAGCAATCGCCATGAATGTCACCACGGCTTTAACATTCATTTTAATAGTATTTCTCTTCATCTGAATGACCTCCTTACAGTCTAAATTTTTTAATATTGAGTGAAATACTTTTCTTTATGCTTCTGAGCAAAAAGAAAAAAGAGCAAATGTGCGCAGACCGTAGGAGAGTCAATCATGGAAGTCTCATGATTGATAACACAAACCCGGCGCAAAGTTGCCAAATTTGTGCGTGTAAGTGTTGTGTCACTCCTATTATCTTATAGCGCAAGCGCTCTTCTAAGAAAAATTAAGACATACACAGGGGTGTGATAATAATTGATAAAAGACAGAAAGCCCGCCATATTTGGCGGGCTATTGCGTTTCACGTGGAACATTTATTGAATGGTCAGGAAGATAAGCTCAGGGCGATTAAAAATTCTGGGATAACTGACAGATTGTTTATCGAGACCGCGACTCACCAACAATTGCCAAGTATCAAAAGTTTGTATGCCGGCAGTGTATTTGGGTAAGATGCCTTGGCTTGGAGCGTACAGTCCTTCATTTGCGAATAAGGGAATGCGCCACTGTCCGCCGTGTGCGTGTCCTGAAATCACAAGGTCCGCACCGGATGAGGCATGTTGTTCAATCAAATGCGGACGATGGGATAATAAGATATTATACTCATTTGAATCTATTTCTGATTTCACGTTATCAAGTTGCTCTTGATAATCTTCGTGTGCAATATCATCGATTCCGTAAATATTGATTGTGCTCTCCCCTACCGTTAAGGTCTGGCTTGTTCCGCTAAGCGTAATAATGCCGAGTTGATGAAGGTTTTGTTTTTGTATCTCCCATTCACCATCATAAATCTCGTGATTACCTGATACAAAATAGCATGGGTATATGGATGAAATATTAGATAAAAACGTCCACACATTATCATTATTGAATTTTGTATCAAAAATATCGCCGCACAGTAAAATCGCATCTGGTTTGCCGGTATTGATGGCATCAATTAAGACGTGCATATCATCGCCATATTGACTGGCGTGCAAATCTGCGACAATAGCGAGCTTGATGGGGTTTTTAACCTTTTCATCCTCGATGTAATATTCTGTAACTTGCAGTCGGTTGTTGCAAGCATGCAAAAGGAGGCATGTAGATGCAACAACGATAATGGCGGCAATCAACAACCATTTGTGCTTCATCGAACATACCTCCAAATATTTTATTGTCCGCGCCAACGATTCTGCAATCTGGCAATATGGTCCTGCACGCTTGACTTACGCATGGGCTCTCGTTTCTCGTTTGTGGAAGATTGCATATATGCACGAATTGCGACACCCATCTTTTCGATGGAGGCTTGCAATTTCTTATCTTCTTCGGAGACGATAAATGCGTAATCCTTGAACTCGTCTTGATATACATAGACGTTTCGTGTGCCGGATTTATTGTCGGTTTCAATCTTTTTGCCCTGTCCAAGGTATTCAACCTCGGTTTCATCTTTGGTAGTACCGGTATGGGTTTCTTCCTCTATGATTGGGGCTTCGAGATTGTCTGCATCATCGGGGATATCGGGGGGCGTGATGGGGATAGCGGCGCGACGAGCAGCCTCGGCGGCTTCCTCCGCCTCCTTGCGTGCCTTTTCTTCGGCTTCGCGACGGGCTTTTTCTTCTGCCTCTGCGCGCGCTCTTGCTTCCTCTTCCTGACGAGCGCGTTCTTCTGCCAGACGTTGTTCTTCAGCAATACGAGCCGCTTCGCGTTCAGCAGCGATACGTGCTTCTTCCTCAGCAATACGGCGCTCTTCTTCCTCGCGACGGCGTTGTTCAGCCTCTTCGGCTAAGCGACGCTCTTCAGCAAGACGCTTTGCTTCCTCTTCGGCAGCGAGACGCTGAGCCTCTTTTTCTGCCTCGATTCTTGCTGCTTCCTCTGCAAGTCGTTTCGCTTCTGCCTCAGCGGCGATACGTGCCGCTTCTTCTTCGGCTTTTCTTGCAGCCTCTTCTGCTTCAAGTCTTGCTTTTTCGGCGGCAACTCTTTCAGCTTCCAGGCGTTCTGCTTCAACACGGGCAGCTTCTGCTGCTGCGGCTTCTTCTGCAGCACGACGAGCTGCTTCTTGCTCTGCGGCAATGCGAGCAGCCTCTCGCTCTTCTGCGAGTCTACGTTCCTCTGCGAGTCTGCGCTCTTCGGCTTCCTGCGCCAAGCGAAGTCTTTCTTGCTCTTCTGCAAGTCGTTTGGCTTCTGCGATTGCAGCCAGTCTTGCGGCTTCCTCTTCGGCTTGTCGTCTTTCTTCGGCAGCCTTGCGTTCTGCTTCAGCTCTTGCTTGTTCCTCTGCGGCTTTCGCTGCTGCGATAGCGGCGAGTTCTGCGGCATGAGCCTGTTCTTTCTGTGCGTTATAGAATTCATCAACGGTGGTAACGGGACCTTCATTGAGCTCTTCCAAATAGTCTGCGTCGATAAAGAAACAGGGGCGGATACCAGTTTGTGTGGTAATGTTCAAAGGGCGAAGATTGCCATTTGGTTGTACAGAAAGAATACGGTCGGGAACATTGGGTGCGGGTGTCTGTAATAGGTATTCGCTACACGCGGGGAGCTTATTATATACATATAAGTTATATTGTCCCTGCGTCAGGATTGAGACGCCGGTAATAGCATCGGTGTATACACCGGAGTTAGCGAGTATAGCGATGAATTTTTGTTGCAGGAACTTATTCAATTGAGCGTTCGCCCAATCTGTTCCACTTAAGGAGAAGTAGCCCTTAAATGCTGGTTTGACCGCGAGCATAAAATATTTATCGCCGATGCGTTTGAGGGGGAACCAATCAAAATCGCCAATCGGGACTTTACATTTTAAGATGTTCTGGTCCATTGTGTATCTCCTTTCAGATGAAATTTAAGGCTCCGTATGATAGGCATACCGGAGCCTTTAGAATTTAGTTTACAGCGTACACATCATACAGAATGTAGAACTGCTTCTTCTTGGTCTTGAGGCGGCGGTCAGGTTCAGCTGCACGAATAGAAGTGGCAGCTTCAACCATCTGCGCTCTTACCTGCTGTGAATCATCGGCGGATTCTACAGGAATGTTGGCAGTCTGTACGGTACCAATTGCTCTTACGAACTGATGCACGTACACATTCTTCAAGAAGTGATTCGTGTTGCGGGCGTAATAGGGGTACTTGATGATACTCATTCTACCGCCAATGACGGTGCGAATGGTGAGCGTAACGTTGTTGTTTTTGTTACACTCGATAGCGAGAATCTGACCACGGATTTCGATTTCATTCTCATCCTTGCAGTAAGCATTCTCGATGGGCTTCAAGCCAAGGTCATCTTCTGCAACACCTGCGAGTGTGGGTGCCTCTGCTTCGGATACCATGGAAAGACCAATAACCAACTCCGGAGACTGACCTTTGCGAAGTTTCTTTTCGTCATAGGACTGGAGAGTTGCCTTGACGTAGACTCTATCGCCTTCCTTGAAGTTTTTGACCTGTTCTCTGGCATCACCGAAGAACATAATCGTGGGATAATTGGAGATTGTCATCGTTGCTTTAACCGCCATGGTTACAACAGTGACGTTTTTTGCCTCGACCATCTTTGCAATCGAACCACGAAGAGTTACTTCATTCTTGTAGCGGATTACAGCAGGACGACGGCGCTGGGGAGCCGTGGCAACAGGAGGCGTAAGTTTGGGAGTAGCAAACGCTGTCTCTTCCACTTCGGTAGATTCCACCTGAGGTGCTTCGGGCGCTGGGCTGACAGGAGCTTTCAACAGCTCTTCAACCGACTGAGTACCGGCTTCGAATACGGTTTTTTCGTCTTGCATAACTGAGATTCCTTTCATAAAATTAAATTTCATCAACGGAGTGATGATTGTCAATTAAATAATGACAGAGTGATAATTCTTTTGTGCACAACGCATTCATGGACAATAAAAAAAAAGGAGCCACGCATAAAGCGTGACTCCAAGATACTTCTACTGAAGTTTAGTGAAATTGATGCCGCGATAATCGGGCTTTCCGTTATAGGAGCCCTTGGCAGACAAGATGAGAACGACATTGTCGCCCTTCTTGAGAACCTTATCGGCACGTTCTGCGGTAGTGCCAAAGAATGACACGTTGTTCCACTCAGTAGGAGTGGTGTTGGGCGTTGCAAAAGACACTTTCACAACATTACCGTACTTATCCTTAGAACCGATTCTGCCGAGGTAGGCATTCATTTCAGGATAAATAAGTGCAGACAGCGCATTAACTGCGGATGTCGCAACAGAGCTGCTGGAAGCGCGAAGTACATTCACAACATTGGTGATGCATTCAGCGTCATCGAATTCTACTTCCATATCTTCGGGAAGTTCATCGGCATCGCGACAGTCTTCGACTGCCTGAATAGCTGCATCGATTTCGTCTTCCGTGGGATTTTCTTTGCAGCGAGCCGGGTCATGAATGATGCCGTATGTGACAGGAAGGCGGTTACCGAAGTAACTTTCCTTACCGTCAGTAGAGGTTACTCTGGCGGACAGGAGGACGTTCTTGCCAACATCCTTCTGGCGTTCGAGAGCCCAATCTGCAAACTGACCGCCCTTGCTATTGAAATACCATACGCCGATGGTTTCTTCGGGACCAAACTGTTTCTTGTTGGGGTCCCACTTTCCCTGTCTCGTAATATCCAAGATGGTACCAGTGCCATTCTTGGTCTTTACGGAACGGGCTTCCTTGAGTTTTCCGAAAATAATCATTTCTTTTTGTTGTCCTTTCTCCTTGGTTAGATATTCTGACGGATGCGCTGGTAGGGCACCTCGCCGAGTTTGTGTTTCAAAGCAGCCTTCTGGATGTCAGAAAGGTCGCAGAGTGTGGGGTCGCTATCCTGTGCTTCAATCATTGCGAGAACGATTTCAGCCGCGGTAGCGTCGGTATTTGCAAACTCATTACAAACGTATTCTGCGAATGCTGCCTGGATTGCTTTACCGGAAATCTTAGAATCGGAGCAGAGATGCTTAACGACTCTTTCGATTTTGTCATTGTCAACGACAATCGTCTGCAACTCTGCCATGCGATTGGCGAGAATAACAAACTTGTCTTTAAGTTTGATAGCGTCGTCACGAAGACCGCTCTTCATTGTGTCATTCCATTCACCGCGGTGGGTGCGGAAGACGCGATTTGCTCCGGAAGCAAGAAAGACGGAGCGTCCGTTGATGTTCCAACCGAGTTCGAAGGCGCACGAAGAATCGCCGGCGTCGGAGGTGGTATAGCGGATGTAGGGCATAAACTCACCCTTCTTTCTGCCGTAATTGGTATTTACGGCAGCATGGGGGAACTCATACACAACCTCTGTGAAGAAGTTAGTAACGTTCCAGAATACGATGTCGCCATCATTGCACACATCAGATGCAAGAGCAAGCGCTTCATCCTGGGGGATGTATGCGTAGCCGTCGCTTCTCATGGTGATGATTTTTTCAACATCGCCGAATTTGGTATGTGCAGCTCTGGTAACGAGAGTGACATACTTGTCTTCAGTCTGCTCGGCAACAAGACCAAGCAAATGATAGCTTGCACGCTGAGCAGCAGCGCCGGTAATACCTACGCCTGCGAAATCGCTGCCAATGCGAGCGGTAACGGGCATAAGTTTCTGCTCACCCATATCATCGATTAAGCCAAGAGCGATTTTATCGATGGAGATAAATTCGTCTTTGAGCTCTGCTGACCAGGGGTAAGCGGGGCTTCCCTTCTGGAAGAGCTGTGCCAATTTGATGAAGCGACCGGAACCGCTTTTCATGGGGTCTGCGGGGCATGCTTTAAGTACGTCATCAACGCCGTTGGTAGTGATGCAGTACCAGGTGAGTTCTGACCCACGCTTATTATAAACGCGAGTACTTACTGTGATGTCGCTGATTATTTCAGCGAGCTGGAACGGGTCTGTCCCGTGCATTTCAAAGGAATCGAGAGTTCCCTTGATTTGGTATTCTTTTGTTTTTACTTTCTTTGCCATAATGGACTCCTTTTATCTTAATATTTTGATAGACAGCCTGACGACTGTATGTATCAACCTAATAATGACACATCACCAAACTTAATAACGTCTCTTGTGCACGAAAAAATATTATATGTCATAATATTGGTACAGAAACGATAAGGAGAGACGTATGAATATTTCACAAAATCTTTTATATGAATATCAGCTTCTTTTGCTTGGTCGTATTCCTTCTATCCAGCCTGATTTATTTGATGGCGAAGCGAAGCAGAAAGAAAAATGCGCGCTTGACATTGTGCGCTATGCTGTGGAGCAATTATTGCGCTGGAGTCCCAAGGAAATGGCAGCAAAATTTAATGCTGATGTAATTGCAAGATTGAAATTAACCAAAATCGTTTCATACATTTCATTCCCGCCTGAGGCGGATAAAAAGCGCGACTACTTTGTTTATGCGCACAAATTGTATCCCGAAATTATCCCTATGAACTTGTACACACTAACAATTTTAACGTATAACAATGTACACGAAAAGCACCTGGTGAAATTTCCCAAGGGCTTTTTCGATGATAACCTGGGTAGAACTCGTGCATTGTTGTGTATGAATTATGCTCTTGCAAAAGACGGTAAATTTCAATCCATTCAAGAGTTGTACAAAGCCTTCACTGAAACATCTGGTGTTCAGTTTATCCAACGACATCGACTGGATTTAGCCAGACGATTATCATGGGAGTATCCCATTGATTTCGTGCATGAATCATTATCTCGTAACGATAGAGATGAAATGTGGCATCATTATTATAAGTTTTTGGCGAAGCGAAAACAGGTGCTAAAAGAAATGGAGGGCTCGGATGTTGAATAAAATCACAGACGGAGCCATTCTTATGCGTATCCTGCTTATGCGACGCGCACGCGAATTACATAGTTTGACCTATGGAGATGTTGCTTGTCTCGGTCACACTACAATTGCCAAGATATTTGCATTGGAATCTGGCATGCATGAAACTGTCGATGAAACAAACAAAATTTTGAGCCGTTTGGAACGTTCATTGTTCCTACGGGACAAGAAGCCCGCTCGTGTTTGAGCGGGCTTATTATTTTACCCTTCGGTGGTGCCCTCAGGTAATTCGGGGGTGTATTGTTGAATTTTTGCGAGCTTGGCATTGATTTGTCTGGTGCGTACACCAACAAGTGTTTCCAGCTCCTCTTGTGTCTGCTTGAGTCTATCCTGTGCTTTGGTGAGTACAGTACCGAATTTGTCGAACTCCATTTTAGAGCTTTGCAGAATCTTCCATACTTCACTGCTCTGTTTTTGAATTTGCAAAGTTTTGAAACCCATCTGCAAACTATTTAACAGCGCAGCCATTGTAGTGGGACCTGCAATGTTGACTTTGTACTTCTGCTGAAGTTTCTCAACCATGCCATGTTTAACCGCTTCGGCGTAAAGACCTTCGACGGGCAGGAACATGATGGCGAATTCGGTAGTATAGGGCACAGATACATACTTATCATGGATGTCCTTACCTTCACTCATTAGAGTGTATTCAAGCTGCTTCCATGCGGTATCGACTGCAACGGGATTTGCAGAATCGTAGGCATCGAGCAGTGCGTTATAAGAATCGCCGGGGAATTTGGAGTCAATGGGGAGATATACTGTGTCATCATCCGCGCCGGGCAGCTTAATAGCGAACTCGACACGGTTAGTGGTCTTGGGGATTGTAACGACGTTGGTGTCATATTGGTCAGGTGACAGAATGTCGCTGAGAATGGCGCCAAGCTGAACTTCACCCCAAATGCCTCTGGTTTTTACATTGGACAGTGTCTTGCGAAGGTCTCCAACGTCGGATGCCAGTTTATTCATTTCACCAAGACCGCGCTGAACGGAGAGCAACTGTTCACTAACTGTGCGGAAAGATTCATTGAGCTTGCGTTCAAGATTGGTTTGCAGTTGTTCATCGACGGTATTTTTGATTTTGTCGAGATTGGTCTGCATATCAGTGCGGACCTGTTTCATTTCGCGGGCTACGGTTTCGTTAAATGCTTGCATGTTGCTTGCATTTTGTTTATTAATATCTCTGGTAGTCTCGAGGACGGCTGTGATAGTTTTGCCATTTTCCTCTCGCATATTTTTCAGCTGTTCAGTTACTCCGCCCTGAATGGTGGTGATGCTGGTACTGAGAGATTCAAACTTTCCGTTAAGATATTCGCGCTGCAATGCGTCGTCCTGTAGTTGGGATTTTCTTTGTTCGGTTAAAACAGAAGTCAACTCTTGCTGGGTGATGCCGGCAGGTTTTTTAATGAGAAGAATGATGAGGACGGCGACCATCACGATTATGACACCGCAAAGGATGTATAAACCTAACATACATTAAACCTCCCCAAGCATTTTCAGTTCTTCATCTGCCTGCTTCTGAACGGTAATCATTCGCGAAAAAGCTTCGTATTGCATTTTGAGTGCACGCATACAATCGTCAATAGCGTCACGACGGTCGATGCAATCATCAACAACATCCTTGTCTGCCTTTTTTCGTTTTGCGGAACGCACCATGATACTTGCAGCGGCATGTGTGCTTGCTAAAAACGCATATGCATTTGCGATGTCACCAAGCAAATGGTTGTATTCGCGAAATTCCTGGCTTGACTGGGGCGTGGGAATCTTATTTACATAAGTTTCATATAACCAACCAGCCAGCTTCATAGGTTCCATGGTCAGAATTTGATTCATATCTTTAGGATTCGCCATTGGATTTCCTCCTTGTGATGTAGTATGTTATTTCGAGTAGTGTTTGAGCAGATAATCCATGTCTTTATCTCCTCTGCCGGAGAGATTGACGAGAATGGAGCCATGCTTACGCTGCTTTGCAAATTCAATCGCCATCGCAACAGCATGAGAACTTTCGATGGCGGGGATGATACCTTCCAGACGGCACATTTCGTGAAATGCATTCAACGCAGCATTATCATCAATGCCGAGATATGTAACGCGTCCAATGTCCTGCCAAAAAGCATGTTCGGGACCAGAAGAGGGATAATCAAGACCGCTTGCCACAGAGTATACAGGGGCGGGCTCGCCGTTTTCATCTTTCAACATGATGGAGTTGAAGCCATGCATTACGCCCTCTTCGCCGTACTGCAAGCTGGCTGCGTGATTACCGAGCGTTGCTCCTTTGCCGAGCGGTTCTACGCCAATAAGCTGCACAGGGTCGGCAATGAATCCAGAAAACATGCCTGCCGCATTGGAACCGCCGCCGACGCATGCGATTACAGTGTCGGGGAGTTCTCCTGTCATTGCAAGGAACTGAGCGCGGGACTCTTCGCCAACTACGTGCTGGAAGTCGCGCACCATCATCGGGAAGGGATGCGGTCCGAGAACAGAGCCAATACAATAAAGACTGTTTTCGTAATCCTCAGCCCATGCACGGAATGCTGCATCTACAGCTTCTTTGAGGGTTGCATTACCTTCGGTAACAGGAATAACATTAGTGCCAAGCAGCTTCATTTTTGCAACGTTGGGTGCCTGCTTCTCAATATCCACTGAGCCCATATAAATATCGCATTCGAGACCGAAATATGCGGCTGCTGTGGCGAGTGCAACACCGTGCTGACCTGCGCCTGTTTCCGCAATAATCTTTTTCTTGCCCATATATTTTGCGAGCAGACCCTCTCCCATGCAGTGATTAAGCTTGTGTGCACCTGTATAGTTCAAATCTTCACGCTTAACGTAAATCTGCACATTGCCGTATTTATTAGAGAGACGTTTGAGATGGGTGATGGGTGTCGGACGACCCTGGAAATTAGCGCGAATCTCGCGAAGTTCTGCAATGAAATCAGCAGACTTTGCAATGCGATAATATGCCTCGGTTGTTTCGTCAAGTGCTTTCTGTAATTCGGGGGTGACGAATGAGCCGCCGAAACGTCCAAAGAATCCTTTATCATTGGGGTATTCTTTGAAATAGTTTGAAAAATCAGTCATAAGAGACTCCTTTACAAAGTAAATTTGGTAATATAAGAATGACATTGCATAAAAATGTGTGCACAAGTGGGACACATTTAGTGCGGAGTCGAAAACACTATATTGTTGGGCGATAGTGTACTTGTACAAATATTATAGCATATATTTTCCATTTTGTCAATAGGTTTCTTGAGTTTGTGTATAAAAAAAAATAGGCGTCCCGAAGGACGCCTATCGTAATTACCACGACTTAACAATTTGTTTGAGTGCATCAGCAATGGGCAGGAACATATCATTGGCTGTGGAAACAGCGATATAGTCCTTGCCATACATTGATGCGTAAACGTTTTCGTCATAGCAGTTCATTGCTACACCGAGAATATCGGTGACTTTTCTTGCATTTTCAATGGCGCATGCTGTTGCATTTACTGCGCTCATTCGGTCTAATCCACTTGATGAGTTGCATGGTGCGCCATCAGAAATGACAATTAAAAGTTTGTGTTTTGCTGGATGCTTTTTGAGCACACGTGTTGCTTCTGTGATTGAATAATAATCATAGTTACAATCATCGGGTGCGAAGTTAGCCAGCGTATATTTTTCGGAAGAAGGACTGTGCCATGTAACGTAGTGCATGTGCACCGCCTTACGTCCGCGTGTAGTAAAGCCGGTAATGTATACCGGGATGCGTAATGCTTGTAACGCTTCATACAGACAAATCGCTGTTTCAGCTGCGCATTGAGCGTTCGTTTTGCCCTGTCGATTGTGTCGACCCATGGAGCCGGATTTATCAATTAATAGATAAACCGCCATATCATCCAAATCTTTGGGGTAAGTGCGCTGCAATAAAATACTGGAACGCAACTTACCATCCACAAGACGCTTGGTGTTGATTCTGGGACCACGGTTGGAGTTTTTGACCTTGGTTCGGTCATTCATGAAGATTTTTTGCATCTCACTTTTGAGCGTGGAAATCTTGCCGGCGTAAGCATTGACAATGCCCTGGTACCGTTCTGCATTTGGGTTGTCAGCCTTGATATTGATGACATCCATGGAATCAAAGGGAATATCCTCTTTGGCTTTGGCTGCCATAATAGCTTCCGCAGCTTCGGTGATTTGAATTTGAGACTCTGTGTTCTCAATTTCACCAAGGAGTGAATCAACGTCTTCTTCGGTGAAGTCCATATCTTCATCGCAACGAGAAAGGTCATCTTCATCAGCCTGGGATGGCTCGTAGGGGCGCTCTGTGGGCGATTGTTGCGCGATAGGTATTTGTACTATCACCGCGCCTTGTGCCTCTCCTGAGCCATTTTCTGCGCTCTCAGAGGGATTCTGGCACGCACTGGTGTTGTCACCTTCGCTCTCATTGGTAGAAGCAGGGTTTGCTAACTTTGCTGCTAAATCCTCACGCATTTTACGCTTAATATCTGCAGGAGACTGATTAGCATTTGCCTGCTGGCTTTCGCCATCTTCGCCGGAATCGCTGGGCGATTCGCCGGATTCACCTTCGCCCATACCCTGAGGCATAGACATTGGTTTACCGCTGGGAAGAGACTGCTGTGCTTCTGCGCTTTCTTTGCGTATCAAGGGCAGTAGAATTTTGTAAATTTCCACATAATGCTCAACTCTCACTTCCCCATCAGGTTCTGTGACAGCAGCATTGAAGATGGGTAATACCTTAGCGAAGGCATCTTGAGCGAGCTGCGAAATGAAGTTTCCCTTGATGGAGCCTCTATCACCAATCTGAATGAGTGCGCGAATAACCTGAGTGTATGCATAGGAGTCTGCTTGCTGAGGCGGAATGCCCTCTTCGATTGAGGGGGCGGTGGTCCACGTGTGTTTGATAACTGAGGAAAGTGCTTTTAGCATTTTGCCGCCGATTTTTTGATGCGCCATATATTCAATGGCGGCATCTTCAACCACATTACCAATTTCGTGAAACGCTTCCTTTTCGGCTTGTCTCGACAAAACGATAGTTTTGCGATTAAAAGTATCGAAATTTGTAAAGCAGAGGTGCATCGCTTCATGAGCTAACACGCCAAGCATAAGGATAAGCTTGCGAACTTCACTCAATCCTTGGAAGAGCGAGGTGGTGGAAGAGAGTGCAATCTTCGCTTTGTTTTGAGAAGGCATGCTTGTATACCCAACATAAGAAGGGTCTTCCGTGATAACAACTTGAACGTCATATCCGGTAACACAAGATGCCAAAAATGAGAAATGTTGTGCTGTTGCCCGAATATTCATCGGTTATCCTCCTTAGATGGTAATGGACGGGGCGCTCTCAATCGCATCGGCAACTGCCTTTTGCAATGTGGGATTGCCGCCTGTATACAAAATATTTGCCATAGTTTGGCTGGCTGCCTTCTTACAGTCTACTTCAAATCCGTCTGCAATTGCATTGAGGATTTTTTCGGCTGTGCCAATTGCGGCACGCATGGTGATAAGTCTGTCTGCGGTTTCCCTATCAACTGTGCGAACTGCCTTAGATACCGACTGGAATACATTGAAGGTCCAGTTGGTAATGATGGTTTGTGTCTTTTCCTTGAGCACAATGCCAGAATTGCCCTGCGCTCTTGTAGTGATACAACGCTTAAATGCATCATCGCTGAGACGTTCGACAACGTAATGACTGCCGAAGCGAGTCAACAAAGCTTCATTCATGGGCTGGGAACCGGTGGTGCCAACATTGGTAGTTGCCATCATTAAACACAAGGGGTGTCTTTTGATGGTTTCCTGATTGACGAGGTACTCGTAAGGAGATTCGAGAAGACCGCCAACAACGCTAAAGAACATATTGGGGTCTGCATTGGACAAGTCGTCAAATACAACCAATCCGCCATATCTTGCGTACCAGTACAACTTAGACTTAATGGTGTCAAAGCCGTGGTCGGTGGCGATAACTTCCTGGGTTAATTCATCCTTTTCGGAACGTTCACCAAGGCGAATAATCACGCAAGGGATGCCGAGTGCAGCTGCAATCATGCGGCACATCAAAGTTTTTCCTGCGCCAGGTTCTCCTGCAAGCATCATGTTCTGCTGGTTTGAACGGCGCATTTTTACTTGATTTTGCTCGAGGAGCTTGTTAATGGGGGTGTTTCCATCCCACACTAATTTGTTCGTGCGGAACAAGCTGCCGATATATCCGATTACCTGCTGCAATGCGGCGTGAAAATCGGGGTTATCGACGTAGTCTTCCATATCTGCGGGGTTAATCATGTCCTGTGTAAAATCATAAGATTTACCATTCTCATTAACCACTCCCCATTCGCCGCGCAGGTTATACTTTCCTGCGATAGCGGATACAATGGAGAGGTCGTTGGGAATGTCAGGATTGCGATGCCACGGAAGTTGGGCATTGCTCTGTGTGGGTGTGCTGGAGGTGGTGTTGACAATAATGTCTTTGTCTGTGGCTGGCATACAAAGGGCATCATTGCAATTCATTAAAACTTCCACCCCGCCTTCGATAGTTGCGTGACCATAGTGAAAATGGTTAGACACATAAAGGCATTCATCTGCGGAAATTTTGGTGAGGGCATTACGATATTTGTTGGGGAAATCCTTGATATCGTCATGCTGATTGCAGTACCACAATACCACCGGGAATAGAGCTGTTCTGTAAAGCTCTTGGGCGGTAAAGGAGTCCTCATCGTCGTCTGCATTGATGGTGGTGTACACGGTTTTGCCGTCACAACGCCATTTTGCATCATCCCCGGCAATGTACAACGTGCCGTACGCGCATCCATTGATATCGAACCCCTGACAAGTAAAGTTAGGACTTCTGTCGAAGGCGATGCCGATACGAGACGCGGAAACGTACTGTCCGTTAACGCTTGCTTGGAATTGCGGGGGAACGTTACGTGCATTTTTGGGGAATTGGTCGCCGGGAGCGAGCTGAACGTTAGGTGAGCCATACGGTTTAAAGCCAATTTCTCCAAACGCGGGGTCTTCGTACATCAGTTTGAGAAGATTAAGTTTCATTGTTTTTATTCCTTTCTTTAAGTAAAAATAAAGAAAGGAGAGTTTCTCATTCTCTCCTTTCATCTTTATCATCTAAGTGATGATTTCGTTATAATTAAGACAGTTATTTGTTATCCTCATCACGATAGCAAATAGAGGTTACCGCGCCTTCAATAAAAGAAAGTACGTAAAAGGTGGTCATGGCAATGGCAATGGCAGTAGTAACGGACGATGCTATCCAGAGTGACAGTCCAACACTGAGCGCTGCTGAAAGAACGCCGCTAATAATTGCCGGCTTCACGGATGCCTTCACACGACGTGCCTTAATAACACCTTTAATAAGTGAATATGCGGGCGAGAGTAAGGCGGATACCAGCATTAAAACAATCACCAGTGTAACGAACTGGTTATCAGTTGCACTTGCGGTTTTTGCCAAATTCCAATTCAGGGTGTATAGTCCTTCGGGGCTGGCGGCGCGAATTCCGGCATAGAGGAAGATAATCGAAAAGATGGTTAAAAATCCGGGAATCCACCCAGTCCACATATTGTATTTATGTGCTTTGTAGACGGCTGCAATTTCATTTGCCATTGCCTCATCTCTTTCGTCATGTGACATCTTGCGAATTTCGGGTGGCATATCCGGAGTGTCTTCATGCGCAACGCCCATTGCGTTTGCGTTATACTTTTTTCGAATTGCGGCGATTTCGGGCGCACAAGCTTGTTTTGCTTTGTTGTTTTTGATGGATAGAATTTTAAATGGAATGGTGATAGCGTAACAAATGACGACTGCCATAATGACTGCCCAACCAAAATTGTTACACAAATCAGCAATGAATGTGATAATGGGTGCTAAAAATTCCATAACATTGTCCTTTCTTGTTAGTTTGTTTTAGTACCTTCTGCTTCAAACTCAAATTCTGCCTCGCTACGATATACAGTATCAAACCCGAGGCGAATACAAAGATGCTTCTGGATGTTATCGTCGGCGAGATTGAGACCATGAGCATCGGCTGAAACCGCTTGGCTTTTGTATTCAGAACCCTGAGCGTCATTAGCGATGCAGCATGTAACGTACATGGGAATATTGTAGATAGTGCAGACCTTGACAAGTTCTGCGACAAGCGGCTCTACATGTGCTTTATACGCACTTGCCTTATCGAAGGTTGTGATAGGCTTTTCGATATCTGTCTTACGCATTAGGTCTGTTCCTCCTCAATATTCAACTGTTCATCTGTGCCCTTAAAGAAGAGCGGGGTATCCGCAAGGCACGGATAAATACAAGGTTCGCCGATAAAGCCACGCATTAAGCCTTTAATGACGGTGTTTCTGTAACCAATGGTAATGGTTTCGAGCCAGTCAAGAATGTCCGCGTCAAGCGTGGGGTCGAGCAAAACGTGATACTGAATCTTTCTGCGCAAGGTCAATGCTTTGCCTTTGGGAGGATTAAGAAGTTCATCCACCCACTTGGTTTTCTGACCGGGATGATAAGATTTGTCGATATACATACGTATAACGGATTTTACAAACTTTTGATGGTCCATTTTAATTTCGGACAAATATTCAAACATGTAAATCAGGTCGATATCAAACTGTCTGTAAAGACGAATAATTACGCGACGGGGTTTTTCGCGCTTTTCAACTTTTGATTTAGCCATATAAATACGCTCCTTATGCTTTGATATCAAAATTATGACAGAATGTTTTTCTTTGTACACAACGCATATGTGATGTGCTTTTTTCTGAAAAGTGCTAAAAATTCATTTTGTGTGTATTGAATAGATGTCATTGTTTAGGTGTACTCGTATCTATTAGATACATAGTGATAATAGTAGCGAGACAAATAATTAAAAGGTTGCTCTACCTAAACATTAACAGAGCGGATGCTATTGAGAAAATAGCAAAAAGAAAGGAATCCCCATGAAAAAGACAAACGCAATCCAGGCAAACACCACCCCCGAGACTACCGCAACCCCTACCACCCCTGCTGCAACCCCCAAGAAGAAGCGTTCTATGAAGAAAATCCTCATCTGGACGCTGGTTATCATCTTTGTCGGTATGCCTATTTTTGGCGGTTTGATTAATGCCTTGGCTGATGGTGTGCGTCTTCTGACTCCTCGCACCCACACCATGTATGAAATCGTTTCCGTTGTTGATGAAGACACGGTTATGATGAGTACGACTGATGGCGATGAATTCGAAGTACATCTTTACGGTATTGCTTCTGATGTCACCACTTTGGAAACCTATATCGGTTCTTCGTATTCTTTGGCTGCTGTTGGAAATAGCGATGACATGGTTATGCTTTTGAGAGATGCTGATGGCAATATTCTCCAGCTGGCTATGCTTCGTGAAGGACGTGCCTATGTGACCATTTCTGGTATGGATTTCATGCACAGAGAGTTTATGGACGCGGCAACAGAATATATTCCCGCCGAGTAAACCTCCAACCAAAACAAAGCCCCGTAGTCTTCGGACTACGGGGCGTTTTGTCTTTAGCGTGGAGTATATTTCGCTCCACCTTTGGTGCGATTATAGGATGTGGTGGCGTGGTATTGCTCAATTAATTCCTTTTCGAATGCGTTTAATTGAGTGCGTTTGCAGGGGATGAACTGCAAATATACAAATCTGCGGTACTTCACATCTGCATATACGTCTCCATTGCCGTATCCGGTGAGATGTTTGTGCACTCTGTGATACATATTAACGCTTTGACCGACGTACACTTCGTTGTAATTTGCACAACGACGGACGGAACGTTTGTTGGGGCGTTTTTTGTATATTAAGATGACATAACATCCTGCGGTATCAGCCTTGCGATATAAATCCCATTGCTCCAAAAAATCGTGACAATAAATGGGATGTAATCGTTTTGCTTTTCGCTTGGCGGTATTCCAATCCCTAAAAAGAATAACAAAAATGCCGACACAGATGACGAATAACAAGGCGATTAATCCGAGGTTATCAATCAAAAGTGCCGACATATTGTTCATTTCGAGTCCTTTGGCTTAGTTCATCCAGTCGTGGATATTATTCTCCATTCCCTGGGGAAAGCCTTGAGTTAATGCGAGCCATACTCCTGCAACCATGAGAGCTCCGGCGACAAATGCGATTGCGATTGCAACCATACGTTCCATGTGCAGGTCTGCACTATTGTCAGATAACTGTTGTTTAATAAGCTTCATGATATTGCCTCCTATATGATGCGCTATCGCTTGATTGCGCAAATTAGATATTGGCGATATCGTGCTGCGTAGCACCGTTATCAAGCATAGTGGTTCTAAGGTCAGCAGTGCATTTATTCAACTGCACGAACTCACCAATGGTGGTTACTGTACCATTTTCAATACGGTTATCGCTAACATTGAAGTGGTACAATTCGTTGTACTCAATGTCATGAGTCTTGTTATTGAAGTGTCCTTCAAGGATACTCTGGATACGACGTTTACCGTCAGGGTACTGCTTAGCATATACGATGATGGGGAATGCGTCCACCATGAACTTTAACATGACATTCTCGGGGAGGTCATATTTACGAATACCCAGAGAGTACATACGATAGTACGCGTCAAACGCGTTTCTGGTATGGATTGTGGTCATAACGGTATGACCGGTACGAGCGGTTTCAGATGCGATGAATGCTTCTTCGGAAACCATTTCGCCGACTACAACTACGTCGGGGTCGAGTTTCAAAACGAGGTCGAGCAATACCTGCAAGTCGACGTTCAGTTTTGCATCTCTGTGAGGACGTGTTTGTAAGTGTAAGCGGTTATTGGTAACCTTACCATTCTCGTCTCTACGTACCAACTCAAACTCACGAGTACCACCTTCGAGGGTGATAACACGGGTTTCGGGTGCAATGCCTTCGAGGAGGGCATTACATACGGTGGTTTTACCGGAACCGGTAGCACCACATACACAAATGGATACACCGTGGTTGATGAAAGTGCCCAACATATCAGCCATATCCTGTGTCATAAATCCATTGGCGATAAGACGCTCAACAGTAAAAACAGCAGAGTGGATGAAACGAATGGAAGCAGCAACGCCAACTTCTTCATCAACTGCGGGGGTAATCAGCGTGGTAATACGGACGGATTTACCAATGTAAGAAATTTCGTAAATCTTATTATCGTCAAGATAACGTCCGGTTTGACGCAAGATACGTTTGATAACGTCCCTTGCGTGCTGGGGACTGTGGAATTTATCGTCAACGAGTTCGCGCTTACCGCCGAACCATCTGACTTCGATGTTATTCCAACCGTTGATATTGATTTCTTCAATATCATCTGCGCGAGCGAAATACTTATTCAGAAAACTGAATCCGGTCATATCGTCGACGCATTTCTCTGTCAACGCATTAAGAGTTGCTTCTGCGCTGGCAAAGCGATTATAACGGCGCTGAATGTAGTTCTTGGTGATTGTGCGAAGGATAGTCATATCGCCGTTTTCAAAGCTATCGTTTAATTCAGAAAGCTTTTCTTCGGTGATATACTTTTGCACTGCATTAAAGATATTGAGATACTCTTGCTCGGAGTATTCAAGTCTTTCATGGATAACTACCTGTTCGCGGACGGTGCCGGAGAGTCTGGAATTGATATACTCCTGAGCGGTACTAATTGCCATGACTTATCCTCCTTTACACAATAATGTCGCTTTCGGCGTCTTCTTCGTCGTCGTGTGCAGTAGCTGCGATTTCGTCAACCAGCGACTTCAGTACATCCATGTACTTCTGTGCGGTTTTCTGGACGGGTGTAATGTCTCCCATGGAACCAGTGGAGAGCTGCTCTTCGATTTCATTACTGAAAGGAAGATAATAAGGAACTTCTCCGATGATTTGCTCGATTTCTGCGAGGGGAGCGTTGGCGTGTGCTTTATTGAACACGCGAATGGTATGCGCTTCGACATTACGCCAAGCTTCTTCCATCATGCGGATATTGCTATCGTACCAAGAGAGACCCTTGATATCGGGGGTAATGGCAATCAAACGTACGTCTGCTGTGCTCATTACTTCGAACGAGAGGATATCGTTGATGAAGCCGGTCTGAACGTCAACAACGATAACGTCAGCCATTTCGTTCAGACAGTGCAACAACTGTGCTGCGGTGTCAGGACGACGGGGCATAGCGTTTGCAGAGAAATCTCTGGCGTAGCCAAGTACGCCAAGATTTTCGCTGATGATGTGCATTTTGTCGGCAGTCTGTTCTACGTCGACGTTGTTATCGAGGAGTACTGCCAAGGAAGTGTGGTTGAACATTTCCTTTTTGGGATACCACACATTAAACTGAGGTGTGATAAAGTCAGTGTCAATGAGTACCGTATTCTTCTTGCGAGCGGCAAACATAGTTGCAATCTTAATCGCAAGTGTACTTTTACCGGAACTGCTGTTTCCGCATACTGCGATAATCATACTGTACCTCCTTATTCTGCTGTAGATTCGTTATTTTCAGTTTCACCTTCGGGAGTTTCCTCAGGAGTGGCAGGGGCTTCGGGAGAAGCCGCCTGCATGAGGTTCTGAGCACGCTCATTCCAGAGGTAATCAGTTACTGCGTCAAATCCAGAGATAATCTGGTCTTTGGTTTCGGTGACAAGTTCCATTACAACCTCGCCCTCATCGATGCACTTCTGCAAGTATGCAGCCTGCTCTTCGCTGAGGTTAAGACCGATGTATGTTGCCTTACGCTCTTCGGGCTCTTCACCGGGAAGGGGCTCGGGCATTGTGACATCAAGTCTCATATTGATGTGGTTCTGGTCATAGATGCTGAGTACGGTTACGTACTTCAAGAGAGGATGATATTCGAAGGAAGTAGTAGTGCCATTGCTGAGAGATGTACCGAAGCGTACAGTATCGTTAACCTTGGGAACGATATTGAGCTTAGTGAGGTCTTCGAGAGAGAAGAGGTGTTCGGTACGTCCAGCGCCGCTGACGCCTTCCTTGATAATCTGGTCTTGGAGCTTCAAGAATGCTTCCTTACGACCCTTATCGCCGGAAGATACCAATGCGAAGTAGTAGTTGCCGCTGTTTGCAGCCTCTACAACTTGCTTAGCCTGTACACCATCATTTACAAGCAATACGAATACTGCTTCTGCGGTGCCGGCTGCGTCTGCATCTTGAAGGTCTCCGTCGATAGCCTTATAGATTTCTACATACTGCAAATATTCATAGGGTTCTGCATAAGTAACGGCGCCGCCGTTGCCAACGGGAACGTGAATGTTTGCTGCGTCGAAGTAAATATCGTTTTCGTCGTATTCCTTGGTAACCATGCGATAAATCTTGATTACGTCACCGGCTTGAGGCATGTAACCAACGTTACCTTGGAGGGAGGGAATGCTGATAGAGATGAGGAGTTTGCCATCGGGTACCTTATCGGAATAGATGAGGTTGGTTCTGGAGAAATCTTCAACCGTGGCAAGCTTGCCTTTGTAGATATCTCGTCTTGTATAACAACCACCGATGATTTCACGCGCTTGGGCTGCGGGAATACCAGCGTTGAACAAGTTCTTATCGGGAGTGGTATGTACTTCAAAATACTGATTGATGTTATCGTCGGTAATTTGTACGCCGGCGGGTACATCAGCCTTGGCGTACAGAACGTCATACATGACGTCGCCGCCAGAAAGAACGGGGATGAGCAAGACTGCGGTAACGATTGCTGCTACGATGAGCAGAACGCCTACAATTGCTCTGGTACGAGAGAAGGATTCCTTACCGGTTACCTTCTTTTCTTTTGAGGGTTTCTTTTTCTCCTGCGCAGGTTGGGGGGTGTTGTCTTCGAGAGCGGCGTCGTCGAGAACGGGATTAGTATCTTCATCAAGCACGGGAGTAACCGGCTCTTCATACGCCGGAGTCAGATTTGTTTTGTTATCAGACATAATGCTTCTCCTTTACAAAATTAATGAATAAAAAGTGCGGACCATTTGATAATTAAGGTCAACAGATATCCAATTCCGATGAACACCATCAAGGGAACGGACGCGATGTGCTTGTTGTGCTTAACCTTTTCATACACAACATACACAATTGCTGATACGAAGTGTCCTACTACCATGATAACAGCGGGGAGTAATCCGAGATACATGGACATAATTGAGGACACCTTGGTGTCTGCGCCACCAATACCGGTTTTGAATACAAGTACAAGCGTGATGTAAATCGCAAACATCAGGATGCCGGAAAGCGGTAATTCCAGTGCGTCCCACAGAACAACAGACTCTAAGTTACCCCAGAGGGCTGTTCCGAGAACAAAGAGAAAATGTGCAATCGCTACTCCGAGCAGCGACAGCTGAATGGAGGGGCGAACGATTCTGGTTTTTGCATCATCCTTTGCGGCAAAGAAGATAATGCCGAGGACGACCAAATCGAAAATTGCAGAAATAATGTTGAATACAAGCTGTGACATTTAAGTAAATTCCTTTCTGTTTACTGATTAAAGAACAGGCTGAACGATTCAAGAACCTGCATGATGATGGGGAAAAAGAGCGAAAGTGCAACCGAAGAATACATAAGCATCTTGGGTAATCTCATACGCTCGGGGATGCGCTTAATGTTTTGTTTAAGTAAAACCATTTCGTAAGAGTTGAAGTCTCTTTCCAACATGGCGAAGTACACGCGGACATCGTCACCATTGTTTGCATTGATGAGACCGCGGACTACTCTTTTGAGTCTGTCGCTATTCATACGCTGGTCCCAGCGAGCCATAGCGCCGCTGAAGTTTGACGTTTTCGCGTCGGCAATGGTTTGTTCAAGCTCAACAGTGAATCTTTCGTTGTGCGGGGTGTATCTCTCGAGAATGGCGAGAACAGAAGTATTTTGTTTCTGCAATGCAGTATTCATGAAAGACACGAAGCGAGGTAATTCTTTATCGACACCTTCTACGACATTTTCCTTGTCTTTGCGGATTGCACGATTCAGGAAGAAGTAATAGAAGAGACCGAGTGCGATACCACCTACACCAAGAATATTACAAAGGCTGATGCCTAAAATCAATCCGAAGATTAATAATACTCCACCGAACAGAACGAAAATTCCGCCGGAGAGGAAGCAAATAGCCTTGTATTCTTCAGGAGAAAGAGGGTTGCCGGTGATTTGCAGTGCTTGCTGCAATTCGGAACGCTCGATATCATTCAGATGAATGTATTTTGCAAATTTTTGAGCAAGCGTATTTAAGCCGGTATCGAATTTTGCGGTACTGTTTTTCTGCTTATTACGCTTATTGAAAGATGCAAGCGTTTGGCGTGTCTTTTTGCTGGGACGGGGTAAGAATGCAGACAAAAGGAACCAGACGCCCACGAAGGCGATTACAGCGAAGAAGAAAATTGCCAGCTTGGTCGGCATATTGAAGTTATAATTTGTAGTAAAATAATTCATATATACCTCCTATTAACGGTCATATTCAACGGGCTGCATAACGCCGATGATTTTGATAATGGAAATTAAGAGAACAACGAGTGTGTATGCAACACAGACCTTACCGGGGAGGGTTGAGTAATAATCAAACCAGTCTGTATTTAAGACGTAAACGAGCGGGTAACAAAGCAACATAAAGAGCATCATGATGATGTACTCGATGAGGGAGCTCATAACCTCTGCATCAATTTCGTCTTGGACGATTTTAACGTTGGTGTACTTTTCGCAAATGGGGAGCAAGGACTCCTTCATTTCGGAGTTATCCAGTGTCTTTAAAACGATTTCGCACCATTCGTGGAATAGCGAGTTATTGATGCTATCACGAAGATTACGCACACAGTTCTTAACGCTGGCATTAATCTTACACTCGTCGAGGAACGCTTGGAATTTGGGGCGTACAATAGGAGAAATCTGGTTGATGTTTTCTTCTACTGCTTGGATGAAGTTGTTACTTCTGATGTACGATACTGTAATCAGAGATGTTGTGGATTCAAGCTGTGCAGTTAAGTATTTTTTGTACTTGTTGCGATAAAGCTTTAATCTCCACAAAGGAATCATGAAGAACATGATGCCTAAAATAACCGTTGCGAGTACGCTTCTTAGTACAAGACCAATGAGAGCGCCCGCGGCGGTAAAGAGGACACATTGGAAACAAACCTTTGCAAATTCGGCACCTCTGCCGGTTTCTTCAAGGATTTGCTTTGCGCCCTTGACCTCTTCGACCATAACGAATTCTTTCTTACCTGAGTAGAATTCGACAGTGGAAGAGATGCTTCGTTTTCCGTCGGGAGTTTGCTGTTTCTCGGCTTTCTTACGTCTGCGACGTTCGCGGATTGGTCCGAAAACATCGAATGTAACAATTACGCCAATAATGAACAGCAGAACGGCGACAAATAGTAAAATATACTGCACGATAGGTCTCCTTCCGCGTTTATTTTATGTACATACAGACGCAAGCCTTGATGTTGCGCCTTGAAATGCTGGTGTGCAATCAAGTGATGTTGGGGATGTGGTTTCCACCTGCGCGGTTAGTAACTGCAATTTACGACGAAGACGCTTTTTCATATTGGCACAGGCGTCGTAAAGTTTTCGAGCTAACGCGGCGGCGGGTGAATCAGCACAGGATTTTAGTGCACTCCACGTGGAGCGTTGTAATTGCCCTACCTGTGATAAGATGCTGTCATATGTATTCATTGACACATCGGATGTTGCAACGCATGAAGCGGCGCAAAGGACAATTGCGGTTTGAATTTCGATTTGCTCTGCGAATTCCTGTAACTGTGGCTCTGAGTATAGTGCACTGATTAATTCGAGAGCATTGTGTTGGATTGTACAGGCTTGACGCCAGATAACATCATTAAGTGTCATAAAGGTAGCCTCTCTTTCACTTGCCAAAATAATAATGACAGTTGATGTGTAAATCGGTAATACGATGGAATTAAAATTAAGCAGCCTTGACGGAGAAAATGCTGGTATATGCGTACGTGTCAATGCTGTCGCCGAAGTCTACGGAACCGAACTCTTTGGGGATGGATAACTGGAAGGTAATCATCAATAATGCCGAGCTTTTTTCGGTGTTTCCCTCCAAGGAAGATTGAGGGTGTGTAGCAAAATATTGAATCAATCCTTGCAGCAGAGCCAAATCCTTTTCATTGAAGGTGTGATTGTCGTCTAAGTCAACTAACTCCATTTTGTCTGATGGGAATGAACCTGGATTTGACTTGTATTCTTCGTAATATTCGCGAGCAAGGTTCATGTCTGTTGCGTCGACAATTTTATCTCCGTTGATATCGCCTAAGAATGATTTACCTTGGCGTATATTGTTAATTTCATCAAGGTAATAGAACTCTAAATTATCAATGCGATATGCGACTCGTCCACGTGCGGATAATTTTTCAATGTAGGGTGTTAAACCGTCGCCATGAAAATCTGCATCAAGATGCGATGCCAGCATTTCCATAACTTCGTAATTGCTGGGGGCGAATAACTGTTCGGAGAAGTCGGTGGCGCCGTCTGTTAATCGGTCATAGGCATCTTCTCTCATTTCAGCAAAGACATCTGCAGCAGCTTCGTCAATACCGGTACGAATATCACGAGTGTTGGCTGCTGTTTGCATAACTGTGAATAAAGCGCCGAAAAGTAAGAGTAGCACGATGGTCATAAACAGAAACCAAATGTAACCATCACCGGAGTTGTCTTGCAGGTGCTGTTTGATGATATTGCCCTTGGTTAAGGAAAGTTTCTTGTTCATAGAATACCTCCTTAATCGATTTGTGGATTGTCGACTTTGAAGTATACGTTACTGGTTGCGGTTTTTACGAGGTTGATTTCGGTTGAAATGGGGAATGCTAACAAACTAATCACTTCGTAATTATCACAATGATAATGTAGTTCCACCTTATCGTTTAATTGAACGGTGCCGTCACCCACATCAAGGAAATCGCCTACGAAGTAAACGTCTCCGCCGAGTTTATCGGTAATGGCTTTGGAAATATTTTCAATTTCGGGAGATTTGACACAGCCAGTGTTTTCGACAATCTTGACGATGTCACCAAGCTGCTCATCGAGCCATAATTTGGTGTTGATGGCGGATGCACAACTGATAATAATAACGCTGATAAGAAGCATGATAGTTGTACAAATTAACATCTGGATGTACATATCACCATTATTTTCTTTAAGGTGTTGTTTGATTTTTTGTAACATGATATGTACCTCCGTTAGATAATGAATGCTTCTGTTGCATCACCAAACTGAATTTGAATACTCTCGAATCTATCGCTAACACGTAAAACGATAACACCTTTCATTTCGGTTTCGGGGTATACATATCCAGTAGGATACTTCTTGCCAAGCACCTGAGAGCTAAGCATCAAGGGCGTCTTATGGAATTCCTTGACAACATTATCTTGACCGGGTGCAACGCTAATGCATTTTACGTTTAAACCATCAAAGTATTGCGCGATTTTTGAATCCTGTGTAATAGTGAAAGAAATTGCTACAAGTGTTTGATTGGGACCGGAGGTGTATGCACCAAGCTTAT